>Ga0123519_10002444_pt1 | contig 31360 bp, 23 predicted proteins | sample YelNatPaOPRAMG02_FD_87396 | JGI IMG/M metagenome (GOLD analysis project Ga0123519, IMG submission 87396) | Hot spring microbial communities from Yellowstone National Park - Yellowstone National Park OP-RAMG-02 (version 2) | ecosystem: Environmental > Aquatic > Thermal springs > Hot (42-90C) ... | reverse complement strand
CGATAACGGCATTAGGAAATCATTGACCTACTGCGGAGGAACAAATGAAACCAGGAAGTTTAATATTTATGTTTTTTATAGGTTTTTTGTTTTATTTTTATTATAATGCCAATCTATTTGGACAAACAATCAACCCAGAAATCCCAATGCCAATAAAAAATAGCCTGGATAAAGAGTATCCGGGTTGGTACCTTGCAGAGGTCGGAATAGAAATTTACGAGTTTTTTAAAAGGAGCAACCTTGAATTCTATCCCAACTATATTTATGGAGATTTTGACGGGAATGGCATGTTAGATTATTCTTTGATGATCACTTATTGCGACAGTAATTATGTCATTGCATTTTTAAAAAACAAACAGGGCTTCAAGAAATATGTTTTAGATAGCCACGATAAAAATTATAAAGATATCTATCTTTGGCTGTTAAAAAAAGTGAAAAAGATTATAATTATGACATAGAAAAAGAGTTCACTTACAAAACCGATGCAATTGGGGTGATGTGTTATGAAAAGGGTGGGTTATCTTTTATTTATAAGGAAAATTCAACCCAATTTGCACATCGGATTAACAAGACCAGTCGAACTTCAATTCAAAGCATAAAATGGAATGGGATGTTGCTGTAGAATAAAGGAGTGTATAAAACATTTATGGAGGGATATAAAACGCTTATTTCTTTTCCAATTCCTGAATTCGTTTCAACCGCATTTTCTCGCGCTTTTTATTCCATTCCACCCAGGGTGTTTTTTCCTCAGGATCCTTTGGACTAAATTTTCCCACGGAGACCACTTTTCCTTGTTTGTCAATGGTAATTTGTTGCATGGATTTGATAATATACATCCATTGTTCCAGAGAAACCTCGTGGGGTCCTTCCACAGGCCGGGGGCCTTGAATTTGGTAAGGCTTCAAAGATTGGGGAGTTAAATTGAGAGAAGCAGGGGCATTGGTAATTTTGACTTCTCCTTTATAGACTTTCAGCTGCGTTGTAGAATCCTCGTCCACTTTCATCCGAAATACAGTGCCTGTAATTGCAGCCATAGCCAATGGTGCAGCAATGTCAAATTCTGTTTCCGCTGAAACTTCGTGTACACTGGCCCAAATTTCGCCGGTTTCCACACGAATCTCTGTCTTTAACTTCTTCTCTTTTGTCTCCTCGTATAATTTCATGATGTCCACAATGGTTTTGGGCGCAAGGCGAATAATGTCCAATTGAATAAGCTCCAATTCTGCACGGGAATCCAAATATGTGCGAACACGATCCCCGGTCATCACAGGGGTATTGACCGGAGCATTCTCCCAAAGCTCAGTGGCAGGAGGCTGTTTCTTTACATCCCCTTCCACATAGGAGACAATCCCCCTTTTTTCTGTAGCGAAAATAGTAGAAAAAAATAAGAGACAAAATCCTAAAAAGAAAAGCCCCCCAACCCTTTTCATCGTTGGCCCCCAACCCCTTCTTCTGGATAATATCGACTGTACACCAGATCCACCAATTTAATGGCCTCTCTGGAGAAAGGATCCACATCCCGCTTAAACAATTCATTGTCAATAAGAATTTTGGCCACTCTCCAGCTTTCTGCTTCTTCCAGTTTGCGCATCAATTTCACGTACGCTTCTCCATCTCCGCCAAAAAGCTTTTTAATAAATGCTTTTTCTGTCTTTTCATCGATCAAATCTTTTAACCGGGTACGGAAAACAGAAGGCGAAGCTTTTTCCTCTGAAATGAGTGGAGCTGGCTCTGGCTCGGCAGATTCCAATGGTTCTTCTTTGACTTCTCTCCGAATAATCCGCATGGGTTTTTTGATCTTTGGAGGCTCTTCCAAAACGGGTGTTTCTATTTCAGGGGAAGGCCTCAGAGGCTCTGGTTCTTTTTCTGTTTCCTGGGATTCTTCTCCTAACATGAGTTCTAAATCCCAGGCCTCTTCTTTTTGGGGCGGCTCCTCAAATTCTATTCCCATTTCAGATTCTTCTTTGGCAAGAGGGGGTTCCACAGGCTTTTCCGATGGAATCGCAATTTCCTCTTCTTTTTCTTTCTTTCCCAAGCCATTGGCAATAGCAAAGGTTTCTTTAAATTCGAGATACCGCTTCAGCATCACCTCGAGCTCCCCGGCGTCAAAATCTTCTTTGCCGAGTTTCATTTCCACTTCCAGCACCCTACGGAATGGAATTAATTTCCGATCTTCAAAAAACGCTTTGAGTACATTTCCTTCCACTCGAACCACTTCTTCCCCTTTTGTCTCAGACAAAAACTCGGTCAACACTGAAAAATCACGGAGAACCCAGGCGAGAGGATTTTCTGCACTCTTTTTTTGAAGAATCGAATCCATCAGTCGATGATATTCATCTTTTTCGATTTCTGCATACCCAAGACGCTTGCACTCCCGGGTCAATTCATCGGTATAAGAGAGCACCTTGGCATAGGGATGAAGCCTTCTCTCCAAATCCGCGATTGCAACACGGGCCGTGTCTTCGAAAAGCACCTGTTCCATGGTCGACACAGGTTTGATCAAATATTCTAACCGAAGAACAAGTGCTTCTCGGAGAATTTCCTCCACTTCCTCTTGCGAAAAAATCGCCATTTCGCGGAGGGATTCCAAAATCGGGGTCTTAAACCGTTCAATATCCTCAGGCCTGAGATCAAAATGGGGTGTGGATTTAAAAGAAAGAGGGGTCTCACGAATGAGATATTCTTCAACTCGGTTCTGAAAAAGGAGCTTCACAAAAGGCGGAATGGCATTGTCCAAAGCAATTTTTCCAAAACGGACCGAAGTGGCTCCTCCCAAAATCCGTTTTTTTAAACTTACCACCAATACAACTGTTTCATTTTCCCACATGGCGCTCACCCTTTTTAAATATCAAAAAGAATATTGGCCTCCCACCATGGCCCATTGCGTTTAATATAAAAGCCATGACGTGTAATACCTTTGATTTCTTTGCAAATATCATGCCTTGACATATCCAGTTTCTCTCCCTTCAGAAGTGCTTGAATATTCAAGAACTTAGGATTTCGAGCGGAAAAATTTTCTTTTTCAATTTGAAATGCGGAAAAAATTCGCCTTTCATTTTCGATAATAAACAAAATTTCTTTCAGCCATGTTAAAAAAAGCTCTTCGAGAGTTTCTTCGCGAAGCGTCAAAGACACACTTTCCACAGGCTGAATCTTGGAGGGATCATAAATCTGACTCACCATGCCCATGGCCGCTTCTTCAAAAAGTTCCTTTAAGGTATGGGCCCACACTTTGATCCCAACATCGGCAGTGTGTTCGATAATCTTAAATCCACTACTCACATTTACTCTTCCTCCCGGAGGACACGAGCCACATCTGCCACCACATCGTCTTCTTTCAACCGAATCAAACGCATACCTTGGGTATTTCGGCCAGTAATCGCAATGTCTTCCACCTTTTGACGTAGCACAAATCCTTTTGCAGTAATCAAAAGAATATCATCGGTATCTAAAACTTCCATCATGGAAACCATGGGCCCAATTTTGGGGGTAATTTTTAGAGTAATAATGCCTTTTCCTCCTCGACCCGTGACTCGATACTCTGAGACATTCGAACGCTTTCCATATCCTTTTTCCGTCACCACCAACAACGTCCCTTGCCGACGAATCACCACCATGCCCACCACTTCATCGTCTTCACTGATCGTAATCCCTTTCACGCCCACTGCATTTCTGCCCATTTCTCGCACTTCGGTTTCATGAAACCGGATGGCTTTCCCGCTCTTTGTCCCCAACACAATGTCCTGATTGCCCTCCGTTAACGTCGCATCAATGAGTTTATCGCCCTTTTTAAGCACAATGGCCTGAATGCCCCTTCGAATGGGTCGAGAAAATTCTGAGAGACGTACTTTTTTCACAAAGCCCTGGCGTGTGGCCATGACCAAAAATTTATTTTCTTCAAACTCTTTCACAGGAACCACCGCAGTAATTTTTTCTCCACTCCGCAACGAAAGAAGGTTCACAATGGCCCGGCCTCGAGAGCCTCGACCTGCCTGTGGAATCTCGTGGACTTTCAGCCAATAACATTTTCCTTGATCTGAGAAAAATAAAATGAAATGATGCGTGGAAGCGACAAACAAATGCTCAATGGAATCGGCTTCGCCTGTTTCTGCGCCAATGATTCCTTTTCCCCCTCGATTTTGACGCCGATATCCTGAAACAGGAAAACGCTTAATATACCCAGAAAGCGAAATGGTAATGACCATGTCTTCTTCTGCAATAATGTCTTCAATAGAGAATTCCTCGATTTCTCCAATGATTTCAGTACGTCGAGGATCCCCATATTTTTCCTTCAAGGCCAACAGTTCTTCGCCGATCACTTCCATTTGCTTGGCCTTATTGGCAAGAATAAATTTCAACCGTTCAATTTCTTTACAAACTTCCACATATTCCTCTTCGATCTTTTGCCTCTCCAATCCAGTCAGTCTCTGAAGCCGCATGTCCAAAATCGCATTGGCCTGGATTTCGGTAAGACCGAACCGTTTCATCAGACCATCCCGTGCAATTTCAGGCGTTTTGGAACGCTTGATCAATTGGACAATTTCGTCAATGTGATCCAGCGCAATTTTTAATCCTTCGAGAATATGGGCCCGTTTTTCTGCTTTCTCCAGATCAAATCGGGTCCGTCGGAGAATGACTTCATGTCGGTGGGCAATAAATTTTTCTAAAAGCTGTTTGAGGTTAAGAATGCAAGGCCGGCCATTGACCAAGGCAAGAAGAATGATTCCAAATGTGACCTGCATCTGAGTATGAAGATAGAGCTGATTGAGAACCACTTGGGGCTGGCAATCCCGTTTCAATTCAATCACAATCCGCATGCCATCCCGATCTGATTCGTCTCGGATATCTGAAATTCCTTCGATCTTTTTTTCTTTGACAAGATCTGCGATCGAAGCAATCAAATTCGCTTTATTGACCTGGTACGGAATTTCCGTCACCACAATGGCTTCTTTGCCACTTTTACTTTTTTCGAATACTACCCTGGCCCGAACCAAGATCCTTCCCTTTCCGGTCCGATAGGCTTCTTGAATTCCACTGGTCCCCACAATGATTCCGCCTGTGGGAAAATCAGGCCCCTTGATCATTTTGGAAAGCTCTTCTACGCGTATATTTGGATTTTGAATCACGGCCAAAAGCGCATCAATGACTTCGTTCAAATTGTGAGGAGGGATGTTGGTCGCCATGCCCACTGCAATTCCAGAAGCGCCGTTGACCAGTAAATTGGGGAACAAAGAGGGAAGTACAGAGGGCTCTTGAAGGGATTCATCAAAATTGGGAACAAAGTCCACGGTATTTTTTTCAATGTCTGCAAGCAGTTCTTCTGCAATGGGCGCAAGCCTCGCCTCCGTATACCGCATGGCAGCCGCTTCGTCCCCGTCCACAGAACCAAAATTGCCCTGGCCGTCGATCAAGGGATATCGTAAGGAAAAGTCTTGCACCATCCGGACCATGGCATCGTACACTGCTTTGTCCCCATGGGGATGGTATTTTCCCAACACATCACCCACGATGCGGGCAGACTTCCGGTAAGGCCGATTGGGATGAAGGCCCAATTCGTACATTCCGTAAAGAATCCGCCGGTGAACCGGCTTCAGTCCATCTCGGACATCGGGAAGCGCGCGGGACACAATCACCGACATGGAATAGTCGATGTACGAATCCCGCATTTCTTCTTCAATGTAAACAGGAATAATGCGATCGCGTTTGTCTATCATCCGTATCTCCTAATGGATCAAATATCCAGATTTCTTACGTAATGGGCATGCTTTTCAATGAATTCTCTCCTCGGCTCCACCTTCTCTCCCATGAGGATAGAAAAGAGATGATCCGCTTCGATTGCATCGTCGATGGTAACATGAAGCAATGTGCGATTTTGAGGATCCATGGTGGTTTTCCAGAGTTGTTCTGGATTCATTTCACCCAACCCCTTGTATCTCTGCACGGTGGTTCCTTCTTTTCCCACTCGCTGTAATACTTCTTCTAGTTCGTCTTCGCTAAACACGTAGAATTCTTTATCACCATTCTGCACTCGAAAAAGAGGGGGTTGGGCAATGTAAATTTTCCCAGCTTCGATCAATTCCTTCATGTAGCGGAAAAAGAACGTGAGCAAAAGCGTCCGGATGTGAAGACCGTCCACGTCTGCATCGGTCATGATAATGATTTTACCGTAACGGAGTTTTGAAATATCAAAATCTTCAGAACCAATGCCTGTACCCAAAGCCGATACAATGGTGCGAATTTCCTCATTGCTGAGCACTTTTTCCAAATTGGCTTTTTCCACATTTAAAATTTTTCCTCTTAAAGGAAGAATGGCCTGAAATTGCCGATCTCTCCCTTGCTTTGCCGATCCTCCAGCAGAATCTCCTTCTACCAAATACAATTCGCATTGTTCCGGATCTCGAATTGAGCAATCCGCCAATTTCCCAGGCAAACTATCGGTTTCAAGGGCAGATTTTCGACGGGTGAGCTCCCTGGCTTTTCTTGCTGCTTCTCGAGACAAAGCCGCAGTAGTGGCTTTTTGAATGATTTTCCTTGCATCGGTCGGATTTTGTTCCAAAAATTCTGCGAGCCCGTCTCCCACAATAGATTCGACAATCCCCCTCACTTCACTGTTCCCCAGCCGGGTTTTGGTCTGACCTTCGAATTGGGGGTCCGGGACTTTTACGCTGATCACTGCCGTGAGGCCCTCCCTCACGTCCTCTCCAGTAAGCTGAAGGTCTTCGTTTTTAATGAGGTTGTTTTTTTGCGCGTAAAGATTCAACTGCCGGGTAAGCGCGGTTTTGAATCCGATGAGGTGAGTCCCCCCTTCGGTGGTGGGAATGTTATTCACAAAACTGAACAAATTTTCCTGATAGCTATCATTGTACTGAAAAGCGACATCCACTTCCACGTTGTCTTTTTGACTAAAAATCACAATCGGCTTTCGATGAATGGGCGTGCGATTGGCATCCAAATAAGCCACAAATTCTCGGATTCCTCCTTTGGCATGAAATATTTTTTCTTCACCGGTCCGTTCGTCGGTTAATCGAATCCGAAGTCCTTTGTTGAGAAAAGAAAGTTCTAAAAGGCGTTGACTTAAAATGTCAAAGTCGAATGTGGCTTTTTTGAAAATGGTGGGATCCGGAAGAAAAGAGACCTCAGTGCCGACCTTGTCTTTGACTTTTCCAACAATTTTGACATCGTATTTCGGATTCCCCAATTCATATTCCTGTTGATAGATATGCCCATCCCGAAACACCCGAACCCGACACCACTTGGAAAGGGCATTGGTCACCGAAACACCAACCCCGTGAAGTCCGCCTGAGACTTTATACGTTTGCTTATCAAATTTTCCCCCTGCGTGCAATGTGGTCATGACGACTTCCAGCGCGGGGCGGTGTTGTGTGGGATGTTCATCCACAGGAATACCTCGACCATTATCCAATACGGTAATGCTTCCGTCTTTATGGATGGTTACATCGATTTTTGTACAGAAGCCGGCGAGGCATTCATCCACACTATTGTCAATGACCTCGTAGACCAAATGATGGAGGCCCCGGATCCCGGTATCTCCAATGTACATGGCAGGTCTTTTTCGGACCGCCTCCAAACCTTTTAACACCACAATTTTTTTGGCATCATACGTTTCTTGTGCAATTCCCATTTATTTCCTCATTTAAAAATAATTTCCTTAATAACACAGTCCTTCAAATGCTGATTTAGTTTTTGAATAAGCATGGGTTTTAAAAAAATCAGCTCGTTTCGCCAAGAAGCATTTTTTACACGAACAAAAAGTGTTCCTTTTGAGATTCGAAAAGGTTCCGTAATGGCAGAAATTTTTTCACCTACAACGTGTGGCCACAAAGAAAGGGCTTCATATTGTTTAATGGACTTCTCAATTCCAAGTTCCCGAAGATACTCCTGTAAAATATGACCAATGCGCTCCATTCTTTATTGACTTAATTTAATAGGCATGAGTAGCATTTCAAACGATTCATTGGGCAATTGTTCTGCCGGCGCAATCAAGGCAGCGCTGGTGGCATTTTTCAGATAAAATATTGCGTCTTCTGTATCGATTTGTTTCAAAATATCCAAAATGTAATACGCGTTATAGCCAATCTCCATAGGCTCTGCCTGATATTGCGCAACCAATTCCTCTTTTGCTTCCCCTCCCACCTCCAAATCTTCAGAACAGACTGTCAGTAAATTGGGTTGAAGTACAAATCGCACCTGATGTGTAAATGTATTTGAAAAAAGTGCCACGCGCTTCACGGTCGCCATTAATTCTGTTTTATTCACAACCATTTGAATTGTATTGTCTTTTGGAATGACGCGTTCATAATCCGGATACTGTCCTTCCACAAGTCGGGTATATAACCGGGTACGGTTAAATTGAAAACAGACCATCTTTTTTTCTTCCACGGTCATTTGCGTTTTTCCTTCTGATCCCAAATTTTTCAGGGCCAGTTGAACTGCCTTGGGAGGAATAATCATTTCCACAGGAGACGCTTCTGTTTTAAATCCTGTATCGACAATTTTTGAAAGGCGATGACCATCGGTCGCCACCATTCGGAATTCCTGAGGAAAAATTTGGACAAAAATACCCATCAATGCAGGACGAAGTTCATCCGGTGAAACTGCAAAAATGGTTTTTGTAAACATTCGGGAAAGTTTTCCATTGTCCACTTCAAACTTTTTCCCAGAGGAAAGGGATGGAAGTTCAGGAAAATTTTCCTTTGAAATTCCAGAAATCTGATACAATCCCCGCTCTGTGCTGATTTTGACTTTATGGGTTTCATCCATTTCAAAATGAATGGGAATATTGGGAAGAGCACGGATCATTTCTGTAATGACCCGCGCCGGAAGGGTCACAGCACCTTGGGATTCTATTGTATCTGGTTCTGTTTCTGCAGTAACCCATACCTCAAGATCAGTTCCCGTAATTCGCAAAGACGATTTGTCCAATTCGAAAAGGAGATTTTCCAAAATCGGTGTCGAGGAGCGTGAAGGGACAACCCCCACTGCTTTTTGCAAACATTCCCAAAGCGTCTCTTGAAGAATGGAAAATTTCATAATCAAGCTCCCTTTTTAAAATTTACAATCTACAGTATACAAAATTTTTATTCAATATTCAAGTTAAAGATCGTCATAATAGTAATCCTGTGGATAAGGTAAATTTGACAATAAAAACGAACCCCATAAACGATTGGATTTTTAAAGCTTAATTCCAAAAAACACCCTGTGAAAAAACTGTGGAAAAGAGACAGGAAAAATCCAGGAAAAAAGTGGATAAACCTGGACTTTTTTCAAGGCCATCAAGTTTATTCCCAAACGGTTCCAATTTTTCCACAAGGTATTCACCCATTGTCTCCACAGATTAAAACATCAGGAGAGTGATTTTTTTTCTTAAGGCTTCGAGCATTTCTTGAATCCCAGGTTCATTCTTTTGGACAAGCTCTTGAATGGTTTGAATGGCATGGATGACTGTCGTATGGTCTCTTCCTCCAAAATGGAGGCCGATGCTTTTCAAGGAATACCGGGTGAATTCTTTACACAAAAACATGGCGACTTGCCGTGCAAAAGCAATTTCTTGCTTTCGTGTTTTGCCCCGAAGAAGATCATCCGGGATTTTAAAATATTCACATACGACACGCTGTACTTCTTCGATCGAGATTTCCCTTTTTTTGGGGACCAACATATCTTTCAGCACGATTTTGGCTAGATCTAAGGTGATGTCGACTCCTTTCAGGGAAGAATAGGCCAGTAATTTGATCAGCGCGCCTTCGAGTTCCCGGATATTGGAAGTGATATGGGTTGCAATAAATTCAATGATGTCCATGGGAAGGTCAAAGCCGTCCATGTTGGCCTTTTGCTGGAGAATGGCGATCCGGGTTTCTAAATCCGGTGGCTGAATTTCAGTGACCAGGCCCCACTGGAATCGGGAAATCAACCTTTCTTCCAGTCCTTTTAATTCTTTGGGCGGACGATCCGAAGAAAGCACAATTTGTTTTCCCTTTTGATGAAGGGCATTGAATGTATGAAAAAATTCTTCTTGGGTTCTTTCTTTGCTGAGAAAAAACTGGATGTCATCCACCAATAAAAGATCCACATTGCGATAGAGTTGGCTGAATTCGGCTGTTCGATTGTTTTGGATGGCATTGATAAATTCAATGGTGAATTTTTCGCTGGAAACATACAGGATCTTTTTGGCTGTTTTTTTCTCTCTTGCAAAATTTCCAATGGCCTTGATCAAGTGAGTCTTCCCCAGGCCAACTCCCCCGTAAATCACCAATGGATTGAACGAGGTTTTTCCAGGTCCTTCTGCAACCGCAAGGCTTGCCGCTTTGGCAAATTGATTTCCTTTGCCTTCGACAAATGTGTCGAACGTGTACCGATTGCTAAGAAAAGTTTCGTCCTCCTGAAACCGCCTTGGTGGAGCAGAAGAGGGCATGCTGGGAGGAAGGGGTCGCGTTTCACCATTTTGACGAATGGTGTAAACCACATTTGCGCCCTCTCCCAAGATTTGGGTAAGCACGTTCCGAATGATATGAGGATAATGCGCTTCGATCCATTCATAGAAAAACTGGCTGGGCACTTGGAGCGTGAGCTCTCGGTTTTCAAGCCGAACCGGGACAATGGGCAAAAACCAGGTCCTATAACTCTGTGAAGTCACCAGTTTTTGGATTTCCGAAAGGGTTTCCTCCCAGACCTCCTTGGCATTTAAGTTATCCACAGAGAAAGCCAAATTATCCACACCCTGTGACATATCATGCTCCTTTTCGAATCTTCTATAGCCTTAAAGCCCCCAAAAAACTGCCTAAAGCTTTGTTTTTATTGGAAATTAAAATGGGCTACAAAATCGTAAAATGGCCCCTTTATCTCTATAAAATTCAAAGGGGAATAAAGGAAAGGAAAAGCTTTTCCCAAAAATCCACAAGTTATCCACATCCCGTTTTTTCCGATTGTGCGATGTTAATATCAAGAAAACCTCTCGGAATGTCAAGGAATTTTTTAAAGAAAAATGAAGATTGCATGAGGAATAAAAAAGGCACGTGTTGATTTCAACGTGCCTTTTTTGATTTTTTCTTTGAAATTTATTTTTTGGGGAATTTAATGGCTGCTTGGGCTGCTGCCAATCGGGCAATGGGTACCCGGAATGGAGAACACGAAACATAATCCATGCCCACGCGATGGCAGAACATGACAGAATACGGTTCTCCCCCATGCTCACCACATATTCCGACTTTTAATTTGGGCCTGGTTTTTCGGCCTCTCTGGATCCCGATTTGGATCAACTCTCCAATGCCTTCTTGATCCAAAATTTGGAAAGGATCCGCAGGCAAGAGATGTTTTTCGAGATAATCTGGGAGAAATCCACCAATATCGTCCCGGGAGAAGCCAAAGCCCATCTGGGTGAGATCATTGGTCCCAAAGGAGAAAAATTCAGCAGTTTCTGCGATTTTTCCCGCCATGAGCGCGGCGCGTGGAATTTCGATCATGGTCCCGAAAAGATAAGGAATGGCTTTAAGTCCGTATTGGGCACACACTTCTTTGTACACTTTTTCCACAATCTGTTTCTGATGGACCAGTTCTTTTTCCGTACTCACCACAGGAATCATGATCTCTGGGAATACCTTTTTTCCTTCTTTAATGAGTTCTGCAGAGGCTTCAAAGATGGCTCGGACTTGCGTTTCTGTAATTTCTGGATAGGTGATGCCAAGCCTTACGCCTCTATGCCCCATCATGGGATTTGATTCATGGAGCAGGTCTGCCCTTTTGTTGAATTCTTCTATAGAAATACCAAGACTTTTTGCCAATTCGATTCTTTTCTCTGGCTCATTGGGAACAAATTCGTGCAAAGGCGGATCCAGAAGTCGAATCGTGACCGGTCGCCCGTTCATCACTTCGAGTGTGGCCTTGATGTCTTTTTTCATGTAGGGGAAAAGTTCCTCAAGGGCCTTCCGGCGTTCCTCTTCGGTTTTGGAAACAATCATTTTTCGTAAACAAAACAGAGGTGCTTCAGAATTTTTGCCATAAAACATGTGTTCGGTTCTGAAAAGGCCAATTCCTTCTGCACCAAATTCCAGGGCCTTTTTTGCATCTTCTGGTGTGTCTGCATTGGTGCGCACTTTCAAGGTTCTATATTTATCCACCAGTTTCATAAAATGGACAAACCGGGGATTTTCCGAAGCACTGATCATGGGAAGTTCACCTGCATACACATTCCCTTTGGTTCCGTTCAGGGTGAAAACATCGCCTTCTTTGAATTCCTTTCCATCCACCACGAGGCGCTTTCGCTCCACATCAATGTGAAGCGCGCCGCATCCCACAATACAACATTTTCCCCAGCCTCTGGCGACCAATGCTGCGTGCGAGGTCATTCCACCTCTTGCAGTCAAAATGCCTTGTGCGGCCCGCATCCCCTCCACGTCTTCTGGATTGGTTTCTTCGCGAACAAGGATCACTTTATGGCCTTTTTTACTCCACGCCACTGCATCATTGGCAGTAAATACGATTTGCCCAGACGCACCTCCTGGACCTGCTGGTAGGCCCTTGGCAAGAGGCTTGGCTTTTGCCTCTGCAGAGGGATCCACAATCGGATGGAGCAGCTCGTCCAGTTGCGCAGGAGAAATCCGCATGACTGCTTCTTTTTCCGTGATGAGTTTTTCTTTGAGCATGTCCATGGCAATGTTGAGTGCTGCAGTTCCTGTTCGCTTCCCCACCCTGCATTGAAGCATCCACAATCGGCCTTCTTGGATGGTAAATTCAATGTCCAACATATCCTTGTAATGGCGTTCGAGTTTTTTCCGAATGGCATCCAGTTCCCTGTAAGTTTTAGGCATGGCTTTTTCCAGGGACAACAGATGTTTATTGTGCTCACTTTTTGTCGCCTCATTCAATGGCGCAGGCGTGCGAATGCCTGCCACCACATCTTCTCCCTGTGCATTGACCAACCATTCACCATAAAAAGTATTTTCTCCTGTGGCAGGATTTCGGGTAAAGGCCACGCCGGTCGCACTGGTATTGCCCATATTCCCAAATACCATGGCCTGTACATTCACTGCAGTTCCCCAATCATCAGGAATGCCTTCGATTCGACGATAGGCAACCGCCCTTTTGCCGTTCCAGCTTTGAAATACCGCACCAATGCCTCCCCAGAGTTGTTTCATGGGATCGTCTGGAAACGGTTTGCCTAAAACTTCTTTCACTTTTTCTTTAAATTGTTCCACCAATATTTTGAGGTCTTCTGCAGTCAGGTCTGTATCGTGTTCATACCCTTTCTGTTTTTTCATTTCTGTCATGAGTTTTTCAAGCTGTGTCCGGATCCCTTCCCCTTCTTCAGGTTCAATCCCGGCTGCTTTTTCCATGACCACATCCGAATACATCATGATCAAGCGACGATACGCATCGTACGCAAACCGTTCATTTCCTGTTTTTTTAATGAGGCCTTTGATGGTCTTGCTGGTGAGCCCCACATTGAGTACGGTCTCCATCATACCAGGCATCGAAGCCCGTGCTCCGGATCGAACCGACACCAAAAGGGGATTGTCCGGGTTGCCAAATTGGGCCTGCATCACGGTTTCCACTTTTTTCAGTGCTCTTTGCACTTGGGCTTCAAGTTCCTTAGGATAGGTTCTTTTGTGCTTGTAATAATACGTACAGACTTCAGTAGTAATGGTGAAGCCTGCGGGCACGGGAAGTCCCAGGTTTGCCATTTCTGCAAGATTGGCACCTTTGCCTCCCAAAAGTTCTTTCATGTCTGCCCTTCCTTCTGCGGATCCTCCACCAAAACTATACACATACTTCGGCATACAATGACCTCCTTCACACGATAAAGTTTAGAACATCCATTCTTTAGTTCGGGCCTTTTCGCTTAGGCGCAATCCTCGGCCCTTTTAAAGAATTGCACCTGTACTTATTTCCGATTTAAGACGGTTTTGTATAAATTCGGATCACGAAGCAATTCCAATGCTTTTTGAAATACGACATCGTCTTTCAATGCCAGTTCAATTTGTTTTCGCGTGCCAAAAAATTTAGAAGCCAATTCCAATCGGAGCGTCCGCTTGATGTCATTCAGACAATGATAAAACATATCTTGTTTTGCGCGCTGAATGGATTTTTGCAATTTGTCAATGTCTTTTAATAATTCGGTTCCGTACCCATTTTGAATGGCTTCATTTTTGAGTCCTTCAAGTCCCTTTTCTAAAGGATGCTGATATTCATAGGATTTTTCTTTTAAATAGTTTTGAAAATCAGAAAGAATGGTCTCGGTGATCTCGAAATTAGAATCTAACGCCGCATGGGTGTTGGCATAAAACACTGCAAAGTTAAAAAACATGGACTTCCGGCGCAAATCCCAGTAATAATCATTGGCTTCAGGGGGGCGAACGACCCAGTCAGGGATGATGCCTCCTCCCTCGGAAACACTTCTCCCTTGATCTGTCCGAAAACGATTCTCTGAATGAATAGCCGTTGAATCTTCCCATTTGGAATAATTTTTCCGTTGAATGCACCGGCCACTGGGAGTGTAATATTTTGCTGTTGTAATTTTGAGGGCAGAATTGGACGAAAGGGGCACTACGGTTTGGACCAATCCTTTCCCAAAGGTCGTATCTCCCACAATAATGCCTCGATCATGATCCTGAATGGCGCCTGCGACAATTTCTGAGGCAGACGCGCTGATCCCATTCACGAGGATCACCAGTGGGCCTTCTCCGTACACGGGTGGATTTTGGGATCGAAATTCTTGCACGGTCTCTTTAAGTCTTCCCCGGGTAGACACAATGAGACTGTTTTTCGGTAAAAACAGCTCTGTCACTTCGACTGCAGATTCTAACATGCCTCCGGGATTGGACCGAAGATCAAGAATTAATCCTTTTAACGGTTTTTGACTTTGAAGCCGACGGATGGCATTTTTCACTTCCTGTCCTGCATTTTTGGAGAACCGGGTGAGAAGAATGTAACCGATTCCGTCATCGACAATGCCGGCATATTGGACATCTTCAATTTTGATTTGTTCACGAATGAGGCGAAATTCTAAGGGTTTTGGTTCTCCTTCTCTTTGAATGGTAAGCACCACTTCTGTGCCTGCTGGACCACGGATGTTTTGCACGGTTTTTTCAAACCCAAGATCTTTGGTCTCCATGTTGTTGACTTTGACAATTACATCCCCTTCTCGAATACCTGCGCGGGCTGCAGGGGTGCCCATGAAAGGAGGTTCTGCCACAATGACCATATTGTTCCGGTAATTTAAAATGAGGCCCACGCCTTGGTATTTCCCTTCAGTGAGAATTTCTAATTGGGCTTTGTCTTCTTGCTTAATATAATTGGTATAGGGATCTAATGTGGAAAGCATTCCGTTAATTGCAGATTCGACAATCTCTTCACTATCGACTTTGTCGACATATTTTTGGATGACCTCGTTGTAGACTTTTCCGATTAAAAAGATGTGGTTTTCAATGGTTTCATAAATGTCGCCAGAGCGAGCCCCATTACTCCAAAAAAGTACTCCTCCCAAAATCAATAATCCCAAGGAGAAGCCAATCCATACTCTTTTTTCTTTTTTCATTTTTTGCCCTCAATTAAATACGAATTCCTTTCCATTTCCCACATCGGAAACGGAGATAATTACAGTTACTTTTTATCAATTCGTCTATGCCTTGGATGCTCCAAATGCCGAGAAGCCCGAAATGGAAAATAAATGCAGCAATCCAGTTGAGTCCCAGTTCGAAACATAGCACAGAAACAATATTCACCCACATGAGCCATTGAATGTCTCCCGCACCCCGAAGGGTACTCGAAATCACCACGTTCATGGCTTTTGGCAATTGGACCAAGGAAAAGATAATAAAAAGCGTGCGAAATTGAAAGTCAATAAGAATGGCATCTTCTTTTCGAATGAAAAGATGAAGCAGGGCCCAGAAAATACCATCATGAAAATGAGTACGAGAAGGACAAACAAAAAAGCAATGCGATGGGTCATTTTTCCGGTCCATTCTGCATGGGAATGTGCATTGGCGCCCATGTGTTTTCCCATGTGGGACATGGAGGTGAGTCCAAAGCCCAAATAGAACATGGAAAGGACCCCCTGAATCCGAAGAAACACTTGATGGAGGGCCAATTCTCGAATGCCCATCCAGGCCACAAATCCAGAAACCACCAATTGCCCTCCAGACCAGACGAGCTGTTCCACTGTCGTGGGAAGTCCCAATTTAAATAGCTGTTTGATGCTTTTCCAATTCGGGGTGGTGAGTTCGCTCATGGAAAGAAAAAGCGTTGCGGTAGGACGCCGGAGTGCATACAGGGTCATCAAAAATCCAATGGTGTGCGAGGTACAGACTGCAATGGCTGCGCCTTGCACTTCCAGTCGAGGAAATCCGAACAGTCCGTAAATCAAAATGGGGCGGAGAATAATATTGGTGAGATTGATCGTAATGTTGATGATCATGGACAAATGCGTATCGCCCACACCCCGAATCATGGAAACAGCCATAAAATTGGTCAGAATAATGGGCGCAAATAGGGCAATGATTTTTAAGTACTGGATTCCAGAGTCAATTCCTGAAAGATATGTTTCTGGCACTGGAACATTGGCCATAAATTCTTTTTCCCGAATGATCTGGAATAATAAAGGCGAACCGAAATACCAAGTGATGCCAATGACCAAAGAGAAAAGAACGCCCGTCATAATGGTCTGACCAAGAATGTGATTGGCTCCCCAGCGATCATTGGATCCCAGGTACCGGTTGATCAGGATGATGGCGCCCATCACAAAAGTCAAAAGGACCGTGATGGTAAGCAGAATGATTTGCAAGGCAAAACCCACACCACCTAAAGCGGCCGCGCTCAATCGTCCGATAAACACTGCTTCCACCAGCCACACAATAGGCTGAGAAGCAAGATCCAATGCTGCGGGAAGGGATGTTTTAATAATCGAATAAATGGACAATTTTTTCGATTTAATCAATCGTAATACTCCAGCCCCAGATGGGTGATGAGTTCTTCTCCACGCAAATATCTTAACGTATTTTTCAATTTCATTAACTGGATGAACAAGTCATGTTCTGGATAGAGGCCGGGCGCGGTCATTGGGCTTTTGAAATAGAACGAAAGCCATTCTTGAATCCCGCGCATATGGGCTCTCTGGGCCAAGTCCATAAACAAAACCAGGTCTAATACAATCGGTGCAGCCAGAATCGAGTCTCGACACAAGAAATTGACTTTGATCTGCATGGGATAGCCCATCCAACCAAAAATGTCCAAATTGTCCCAGCTTTCTTTGTTATCGCCGCGAGGAGGATAATAATTAATCCGTACTTTATGGTAAAAATTTTTGTACAATTCGGGATAAAGATGGGGTTGCAAGATATATTCCAACACCGAGAGTTTGGATTCTTCTTTTGTTTTAAAAGATTCGGGATCGTCCAAAACTTCTCCGTCTCGGTTGCCGAGAATATTGGTGGAAAACCATCCCCGTAATCACAAAAGTCTGGCCTTCAATCCCGGAGCCAAAATGGTTTTCATCAAGGTTTGACCTGTTTTAAAATCTTTTCCTGCAATCGGGACATTTTTTTCTTTGGCCAATTGGATGAATGCAGGAATGTCTACTGTAAGATTCGGAGCGCCATTGATAAAGGGCACACCCAATTTTAGCGCTGCATAGGCATACACCATGGAATTGGGGATCGCGTCATGATTTCCTATCATGGCTTTTTCTAATTTTTGGAGATCCTGATGGACTTCGTGCTGTTGGATATAAATTTCAGTGGATCCGCACCAAATCATGACCATCCGATCTACTTTTTCTTTCTTTTTGAAATTTTCAATATCTTCCATGACTTGCTCGGCCAATTCCATTTTGTTGGCCCCTTTTTTCACCCAGGTTCCGTGAAGCTTTTTGACATATTTTTGATCAAACACCGCTTTCATGGGCACAATGGATTCCAAGCGTTTTCTGACCCGCTCTAAATCGTCTTGGCTGAGTACCCCTGCTTTTTTGGCCGCCTCATACCCATTGTCCTCAAAAATGTCCCATGCGCCAAATACCAAATCTTCCAATTTGGCCAATGGCACAAAGTCTTTGATCATGGGGGTACGGTTTTCAGTTCTTTTTCCCAAACGAATGGTTCCCATTTGGGTCAAAGATCCATATGGAAGGGTATACCCGTCAATAATGGCTTGCACTCCTGCAATAAATGTGGTGGATACTGCACCCAATCCTGGGATCAGAACGCCCAGTTTGCCTTTGGGTTCTTCGATTTTTACGCCTTTTTCACTCAAGGGGACCTCCTTATTTTTTTAAAATTCGATTTTTTTCATCTACATGTACAATAATGGGCTCGTGACCGCGAGCCTCTTCGGGTTCCATCCAAGCATAAGACAAAATAATCACTGAATCGCCTTGGTAGAAAAACCGTGCTGCTGCCCCATTGATTCCGATAATCCCAGTGTTTTCCTTTTCTGGAATCACATAAGTTTCTATGCGAACGCCGTTGGAGAGATTCAACACATGGACCTGTTCATGGGGGAGAAGATGAGCAGCCTCCATGAGGGCCTTGTCAATGGAAATGCTTCCCTCGTAGTGGAGATTGGTATGGGTCACTTGAGCCCGATGGATTTTCGATTTGAGTAAAATCCATTTCATGGTTTATGTCCTTTTTTCAAAAGAGAACGCTGTTTTTGATCTTCTTTCCACACATGCACGATCCGAACAATGGCAGTGACGTTGGAGAAGACAGCAATGATCCATATTGCCACAGTGAGCGCCACAGGATGGATGAGCGCTCCAAAGACCAAAAGAAGCAATCTTTCAGATCGCTGAAGAATGCCTACTTTACATTCAAATCCCAATCCCTCTGCTCTGGCTCGAATATAACTTACCATCAGCGATCCGCCCAATGCAATCGCCACTCCAATCGAACTGGCGTACAAATTGTGTTTAATATAATAATACGCCATGCCAAAAAAAAGGAGCGTTTCAGAGTAGCGGTCCAATGTCGAATCAAACAAGGCTCCAAATTTGGAGACTTTTTGACTGTCTCGGGCCAATTTCCCATCAATGGTGTCACACAGGCCTGCCAAAAGAATAAATCCTGCACCAATCCGAAAAGATCCAATTGCCATCCAATAGCCTGCAATTAGGCTGGCAATAAATCCGCACGTGGTGAGCACATTGGGATGCATATTGTAATTTGCCAATATTTGCACAATGGGTTGAAGTGCAGAAAGATAAAAAGATTTCCATTTTTCAGGAATCGGTTCGTTTTTAAAAAATTTTAGCATGGAGTATCCTTTTCTTTTCCTTGGATGATAATCACAAATTCTCCTTGAATTTTTCTTTTGGAAAAAGTATCGATGCACTCAGAAAGATTTCCTCGTACAATTTCTTCAAACTTTTTTGTCAATTCTCTTGCAATAGCCACTTTCCGATTCCCGAGCGTTTCGTATACGTCTTTGAGTGTCCGAAGCAATCGATGGGGCGATTCGTACAATACAATGGTTCGAGTTTCTTGGGCCAGCTGTTCCAGTCTTTTTTTCCTTCCCTTTTTTACAGGAAGAAACCCTTCAAAAACGAATCGGTGCGTGGGAAGCCCAGAAACAATTAATGCAGAAATCACTGCAGTGGGGCCGGGAATAGGGACCACAGGAATTCCGTGTTGAATCGCGGCTTGCACCAAATCAAATGCGGGATCTGAAATCCCTGGCGTGCCCGCATCACTCACTACGGCAATGGATTCTCCTTTGAGCAACCGGTTTAAAAACAAAGGAATTTTCTTTTTTTTATTGTATTCATAATAACTTTCTTGCTTATTTGTAATCCCAAAATGAGAAAGAAGAAAGCCTGTTCGTCGAGTATCTTCTGCGGCAATGAGATGGACTTCTTTCAAAATGCGTAAAGCCCGAAGCGAAATGTCCTCTAAATTGCCGATGGGAGTACTCACGAGATAAAGAATGCCCGGTGACCCGGTTTTGGATTTTTCAGTAGATACCGTATCGATAAAATATTTCCTTACCCTGTGTATGGAATGCCCTTTTTTACTGCAAAAACCATGCATAAAAATAACAAGAATTGTCTGAAAAGTCAACAAGTGGATTTATTGTCCTGCGAGGGAAATATTGCAATTAATGCCAAAAGCAGTAAATCGCGTTTTTCCCATGCGGAGATCTCTTCGTTCTCCAATTTTAAAATAACAGCCTCCCTGAACGGTTCTTGAAAATGTATAATCCACCCTGGGTTCGAGGGTCCAATTTCGGGTATCTGTGGTTTTGGTGTCTTTGGAAAAAGCCACATTGAGACGATTGGTCATGTAAGTAATATTCGAACTCATTTCAAAATTCAATTTCATGTCGATATTATTTTCCAATTTTTTCCCCTTCAAGAAGGGAAGTCGAATGCCGCCTCTTTTGGAATATCCTCCTGTGAGACTCATGCGATTCGAAATTTGTTTGGTCTTTCCAATTCCGTAGGCTTTATCCGTTTTGAGGGTGAGGCTGGTCGTGGAAGTATATTGAAAATTGGCATTCATGCCATTTTTAAAGCTTATGTTGATTCCTAAAAGAGGCCTAAAGTTTTTCGAAATCTGGGTGCTCACGATCCGACGCGCATGTTCGTTCCATATTTTATCTTCTTGACCCGCAAACGTGTGACTTAAGGTCATGGAGCGGACATATTTTGAAAACCATTTGAATTTTTCAAGGCCTCGCCATTGCACATTCCAATTGGGAAAGGGGATGGCCTTGTCGCCCAGGGCCAGTGCAGATCGGGTGATGTTTCCTGTATTTTGCGTAGAATAATTGGCAGAGGTTGAAAAATTATAATCAAAACTGCTGGTCAGTTGAGAGGTGAATTTGATCCCAGACCGAAGCGAGAGTCTAAAGTCTTTTCTCTGGGTTTTCCTGTTGGTGGAAAGATTGGGTGAATAGCGTACTTTTGGATCCATGGAAAAGCCAAATTGGTAATTGAGTGCTGGCGTCCCCAGGATGCCGTAATCGTTTGAAGCCCAGGTTTCTGTCATGGTCATTGAAATCGGATCGAGCTTTTGGAATATGGCTTTGGGGCCCGGCAAACGAAACCGAAAGGCGCCTTTTTTCTCCTGCTTTGAAGGGGCTTGCGTTTTGTCCCCTTCTGGGGGCTGGGTCACAGGCTTTCGAATTTGGGGTGTTCGGGTCCCTGGTTTTTTTCCAAAACTTTGCAATAACCGACTGAAATCCAAATTCCCATTGAAATTAAGACTTGAGCTAATGCTGGCACTGGTGCCTGTACCTTGGTTTTTCATTTGAAAATTGTCACTCCAATGGTAATTGGCATTGTATCTTACAGAAGGAGAAAACCACGATGCCAATTTGGGATTTAATCCAATGCCAAACGTTTGGGTGTTGGAAATGGGAAATCCAGGAGTAAAATCCGAAAAAATAACAGACCAATCTTTTACAAATCGCATGTCCGAAGTCATTGCTCGGTTATAATCCAAAGTGAGCATTTGGAAAGGTTGGAAGCCGAGTCCAATACTCTTACTGAATTGTGCGGTGGTGTCAGAGAGGAAAATGCCTTCCCGGCTTTCCGAACTGCGAGCCATTCGATTGGCTGTCAAGTCAATATCGAATTTGGTTGGCAAGTAATAAAATTTTGATTGGGTAATCGGCTTCAGAAAACGCGTTTTTCCTAACCATCGAAAGGGCTGGAAATAATTTTGTTTTCCCGGAGAAAGCTGATATTGAAATGAGCTATTGGTTGAAACCGACCGGGAATACTTGGTCATGGAATTGCTCATGTCGTTTTGCGAATAACTGAATCTCGTGGAAATGGGGTCCAAAAGCGACCGGACAAGCCAATTGCGGGATTTACTTCCTTTTGAAAATGAAATGCTCATGCCTTTTTGTTCGTTGTTGGTTTGGTATTGTTCAAGCAAGGGATTGGATTTGTTCAAAATTATATCCGTGCCAGGAATATATTTTGGGGTGGCCAGACTTTTCGAATAATTGACACTCACGGGAATGGAAAAGCCCCAACTGGTGGGTAAAAATTTGTGCAGCTGAATGTTTCCATTGAAACTTCCGCTTCGAGAATTGGACCCTTGCCCAAATCGTTCGTTCACAGTATGAAAATCTGCGTCCTTCCGGTTGTATTCTGCATTAAAGCCCACCACGCCGGCCCAGTCAAAATTCACTTTGGCCCGAATGGCCATGCCTCGGTCTTTTCTGACATTAGACAATCGGAGTTCATCAATCCAGATTTCTCCTGTGAATGGCGTATTTCCTTTGTTTTGCACGCCGACAATGAGCCAACGAATGTTTGTTAACGAAGGTTTTCCCACCAAAATCGCTTTGTGTCCATTGGGGAGGACGAGCGTGTCTGTATACGCATTTTTAAGCTGGGCCTGGACTTTCAGGCGACTGAGGTCTTCGAAATCCAGTTCAATATGGTTTTTGGGATCCCATCCAGGATAAACCGGGAAACGGACTTCGTAGTAAATTTTATTTTCTGGATCTGAGCCAAAACGCAAGAAAAACTCGATACTTGAATCACTCGGAAACGAGTTAAAAATATCTCCGCCATGAACAAACATTTTTAGTTTTTTATAATCAATCAAACTTTCGGATTGATAAAACTGTTTCTGGGCCACTGCGATGTAGCCGGGCATAAGCCTATTGCATTTCAATTGAAGAGCCTGTTCTTTTGCCCGAATTCTCTGAATGGGGTCAATTTCGCCTTCCACGCCAGGAGGAGAAATATAATTATCTGGATTGTCGTGGGTGTTCAAAACGGCCAATGTCATGACAGAATCTTGAGTGATGTCGAAAACCGCGCTGTCAGAAACTGCAATGCCTTGAAATTTCCATTCATTGCCCACCAGCGCAATTTCTGCAATAGAAATTCTTGCACTCGGTTGACGTACTCCGTCCACCCAGATGCGCGCATATTCGATCCGAGACCATTGGGGATTCCCCACCACTTTTTTCGGTTGATTTAAGGGAATCCGATAGAGTCGCCATCCATAAGGATTTTCAGTGTTTCCCGCAATGTATCGGGTATCCGGATTTGATGAACTTTTGTCTAAATTAATACTGTACGAAAAATAATCATTATTAAAATCCACATCCCCATTGCCATTGAGATCTTCGGTATTGGGATAAATCACTGCGCTCGATGCCCGGTTGTCTTCTGTTCCATTGATGCGCTCATAATTTCTTGATCCAGAACGGTATTCCCAGTTGTCATAACTCCAGGGTTCCCACTCTTCTTTCTTGAAATTGTGATTCACATCCCAAAAGTCGTATGGAGAAGCAACGAGTCGTCCATTTTGATTTTGAATCACTGCCTCTTCGTGGGGCCAGAATGGATCCGGAGGATCTGGACCAAATACGCCATCCAGTCCGCAGTCTTCGTCTTCATCCAAAATGTCGTTCCGAATTCCACCGGATCGAATGAGGTCTTCTGTATTCAATTCTTGATCTGGGATGGCGTCTTCAGAAATCTGCCCTAAGTCCACATGGAGCACTCCTTCATTACCTTGAATCATAATTTCTAAGAATCGACTATTGGTTTGGTCTGCATATCCTGCAGAAAGATACCGTTGAATTCCGCCCCAGGACTGGCCTGGATCAGGAAGGCCAGGGTTGGGTTGAAACTCCAAGGTAAGCACATGGGTCAAGGTAGATCCGCCGTAATTGGTGGTGACTTCTCGCTTTTCCCAAATTTCTTGGATAGGCACTTGCTCGTAGGGGTTGTACCAAATCAAACGGCCTTTTTTCCTGAGCTGATCTTGCACAGATTCGGTGGGATCTGGCAGGGCAGAGGGAAACCATCCATGCTGGATCACGCCCAGAGAAATCTCTCTTTTTGATCCTTCGAAATCGTCTAAATATGCCACGCCGTTTTTGTCTCCAGTGGCTTCGTTGTTTAAAGTATTGGGATTGGGAATGACCTGGGCAATTTCGCCTTCAAAATCGAGAAGAGTGGGATTGGCGGTCTCGATGAGAGGAAGCGCATCCAAGGCCTTGGTCAGGAAATTGGGTTGGAATGAAAATTTCCCATTCACGTCCCACACAAAATTTTTCATGGGTCCAGTTTGGCCAAGCCGAATGCGTTGATCCATGGTGGTTTGATTGAGATAGAGTAAGGTGCATCCAATAAAAGAAGGTTTTGCGGTTTCTTCTCTTAATCTATATTCTGCCCGGAGACCGAGGAGAGATTTTTTTTCAACAGAAAACATTTGTTGGGATTCGTAATTGATTTCCAATTTGGCATTGGGATCTCGAGCCTCTTCTCGAAGTAAAGTGAGATTTCCAGAAAGATAATCGATGACATAATCTTTGTCTCGTTCTAATTTATTGCCATTGAGATAGACTTCTTCTGAATTTTCAATGACATTCATGCCCAAGGAATAACTGGCACTTCTTCTCGAAGATTTTACTTCAATATAAAATTGGCTTACTTTTCTAATGTAGGCTTGATCCAATGTATCATACAGGGCTTTGTTCCGATACTGGGGAGGAAGCAAGGAATTGGGATTTTCTGGGTCAAAAGGACGAAGATCCGGGAAAATCAATTCACCCCGGGTCCAACTGATGATATTGGGATTATTATCAATTACCCCATCTGGTTTTTTGTTTCCATTTTTATCCAGGCTATCCAGACCAAATACATAAAGATATCCTACTGGATTTTGCCCCTCGAGCTTTAAGGCTTCTTCGGGATTTCCCGCCTGGTCTGGTTTCCGAAAAATTTTTAATTCAAACCCTTCTGGACTCATGTCTCGAGTGCCAATGGAATACACATTTTTCCATTCAAGATTCCATGTCGGATCCGATGGCCTTGGGTTTTTGGGTTTGATGAGTTTCAAAAAGATGGGCACAGAGCCTGTGTCTGAAAGCTGAGAAAGCAAGGTCCCGTAGGTGTGTCCTGAAGAATCGCGGAATGCCACTGCAAGCACTTCGCTTTCTTGAAGCGGCATGTTGAGCACAATAAAGCCCAATTTTTTTTCAATAAAATAATCCTGAAGCGGATCCAGCCGAATAAAGTATCCTTTGTAGTGCATTTGATCGGATTTGCTGGTGTCTGGATGAGAAGGATCAAAAAGTGCCCAGGCACGGAACGCGCCCATTTTATTCATGTAATTGGCATCGGATTTGTACACTTCAATGTCTGTGATGATTTTTTCTTCAAAATAAATATGTCTTCCGAGATTGTCGTAGAGCTTAAAATTTTCTCGATATTCATAATCCAAAAAGAAATAGGTGTTTCTTTTATATTCGTAATCATAAATTTGCTCTCGTTGATCTTCTTTTCCTCCTGTGAGTGTGAGTTTTTTCTTTTCTCCCTTTTCCATGCTGGCAATGGCAGTAATGTTTAAATCTCCAATTCTCATTTGGGATTTTAAACCAAAGAGGCCTGCGTTTTGCGCGCTAAAAGTGACGAATTGCGTGCCAGGAAGAGAAAGGGCAATGTTCCCTGCTTCAATTTTTTGAATAATGCCATCTTCATCGCTCGAATATTCCAGTCGGATGTTATTTTCAAATTCAAACATGCGTTCGCTGTCCTGATCCACATTGACTGACACATTTTCTCCAATTTTCCCTGTGACTTTAAAATTTTGTGTCTGCTTCATCTGAAAATTGGTATTGGGTGCTCGATCAATTGCGGTTTTTGTCTGACTCCGTGTTTCGTGGCGCATTTCTCCATTAATCGTAATGTTCCCTGTCACAGTGAGGCTTAAATTGTCTCCACCAAATACGCGTCGAAAAGCTTCGCTTTTAATTTTCGGAGTTGCAATGGTAATGCCTCCGGCTCGAACACTTTCTCTGGCTCCAGTGCCTCGAAGGAGCACATATTCCCGCCATTGGTTTTTTAATTCTTCTCTTGACCGGATGCGCAAGTACTCTGACAATGAAAGTCTCTGCGGGATTAAGACATCAAAATCCCCTAAGCGTTGCCGGATGGTCACGTACTGACCAGAAGAATCGATTTCAACTCCATGTTGAAATGATTGAGGATACATCATCGGCATTTGATGCATAGGCATTCCTGGAAGGAGAGAAGGCCGAAGCGATGGGGGTAAAATTGGAGCGAACGGAGATATAGGCTTTGGAAGTTGGAGGCCGATTTCTGCCAAAGCCATTTGGCTAGCGAAGAGCAAGAGGACCTTTAAGAACAAACGGTACGCCCGTATGTGACCCACAGATAAAACCTGCATCGAAATGTTTTTACAGAATCATTTTGTTTTTGTGCATCCGGTTTTTCCGGACGTATGTGACCGATAGCAATGCAGCGATAGACGTTCCTCTTGCGGTTTTATTGTTGCTTTAAAAAACTTAATACTAAAATTTTCAAAAAGCAAGGGAAAATCGTTGACTTTGTCTTGCAAAAATTGAGCCGATTCGATATATTTCACAAAACAGGTGATAAATAATGCGGATTCTTACAAGATACATCATTTTCGAACATATTGTCCCATTCTTTTTGGGCATTGGAAGCATTGTGTTTTTGTTTTTGTTAAACATTGTTTTTCGTGATCTGGGTCGCCTTTTGGGAAAAGGTCTCTCTTTTTGGACCATTCTCCAATTTTTTGTGTTGAATTTGGCGTGGATTTTGGCTCTTGCCATTCCCATGGCAGTTTTAATTGCCACGTTAATGGCCTTTGGAAGACTTGCCTCGGACAGAGAAATTGATGCCATGAAAGCTTCTGGGATATCGATTCATCAACTTGTCCAACCGATTTTAATTGGGGCCATTTTATTAATGATTGCCATGATGATTTTCAACAACACAATCCTTCCGGACTTTAATTATAAACTAAAAAAAATGTATTTTGAAATTTCAAGGACCCGGCCCACCATTTCCTTGGAGCCCAATGTGTTTTACGACGAGATTCCCAATTATACAATTTATGTCCAAAAAGTCCGACCCAAAAAGGGAGAATTAGAAAAAATTTTCATCCGCGATGGGAGCGACCCGCGTTTTAACAAAACCATTGTGGCAGATCGCGGAACCCTGCTTTTTTCTAAGGCACACCAACGGATTGTTTTTACTTTGTACGATGGAGAAATTCACGAAGTGGAAAAACAGCACTTAGAAAAATACAGACGGATGAAATTTAAAAAACAAATGATTTCTATTTTGGTCTCTGATGGCCAATCGCATCCTTTCCGGCAAAGGGGCGATCGAGAGAAAAGCACCCGGATGCTTTTGGACGACATTGTGGCAAACAAAAAGAGGCTTTATGAGCGCGAAATGTATGTTCGTCAGATTATTTCTCAAGATTTTAGTTCTCTTTTCCCTTCGGAGTATCTTTCAGAAACAATGGGAAGGGATAAAAACGCTTCCTCGATTCCGCCTCCCCATCAGGATCGTCCAGGATGGATGCTTTCTCAACTCGAGGGAGAAATGGCAGTCATTCAGGCGTACAAACGTGCGATTGCTTCGCTCTGGGTAGAAGTCCACAAAAAATATTCTATTCCAGTAGCCTGCCTTGTTTTTGTATTGGTGGGCGCTCCTTTAGGAATTTTGGTGCGTCAAAGTGGATTTACAGTGGCAGGCTGGGTAAGCATTGTGTTTTTTTTAATTTACTGGACATTTTTGATCGGCGGAGAACAATTGGCCGATCGACTTTTGGTCAATCCGGCATTGGCCATGTGGGCTCCCAATGGGATTGTGGGGATTTTGGGAATGTTTCTCTACTATCGGACATTAAAGGAGGCCACGCTTTTTCCTTCTTGGCGATGGACGAAATCAAAAAAGAATCATTCTCTATGAAAAAGACGCTTTCTCTTTATTTGTCCAGACAGTTTTTGGCTTTATTCTTTTTTTCTCTTTTGGCCGGGATCGTGCTTTTTGTCATTGTGGATCTGGTCGAAAATATTGACCGGTTTATTGATGCAAAGACCCCGTGGCCCATTGTGGGCTTGTATTATCTTTATTACCTTCCTTATATTGTAGTGCTTACCCTTCCTGTAGGGACTTTGCTGGCCACCATTTTTTCCATAGGAAACCTTGCTCGGCACAATGAGATTGTGGCCATGAAAGCATTGGGTTATAGTTTTTATCAAGTGCTTGGCACATTGATCCTTCTTGGGGTTGCGATTAGCATGACAGGATTTATATTTGCAGAGGGCCTTGGTATTCCTGGGTATCGAAAAAAAGAACTGATCAAAAGGCAATATTTGGATCGAATTCGAAAAGCCCGGTTCACATATGAGAATTTATTGATTCAAGAACCTCCTGATCATATCATTTCTATTGATTTTTTTGATCCACCAACCCAAACTGCGTATGGGGTTCGAATTGAACGATTTGAAAAAAATAAATTGATCTTTCGAATCGACAGCGAGCAAATGATCTGGCAAGAAAATCAATGGGAAATTCCACAAGGATATATTCGCGAGTTTCATGAAGACAAGGAAAAAGCGGTCCCTTTCCATTCTCCAAAGCGTTTCCAGTTCCAATTCACTCCGCAAGATTTACTCAAGGCCCATTGGAAGCCAGATGAAATGGGGATTTTTGAGCTCTGGCATTTCATTCAGAAAGTGAAGAAAACCCGAGGAGAACCTGAACGGTGGCTTACCGCATTACACATGCGAATTGCTTTTCCATTCAGCAATCTCATGATTGTGCTCCTTGGTTTGCCTTTGGTGTACAATCGAAGGAAAAAAAGCTTGGCAGTGGGTTTTGGCATTGGGCTTGGAATTTGTTTCATATTTTATGGATTGATCAAATTGGGTCAAACCTTGGGCGAAAATAAACAAATGGCCCCTTTTCTCGCTGCATGGTGGGGGAATGGCATGGCTTTATTGGGAAGTTTTCTCGCCATACGAAAAGTGAGAAAATGACTTGACTTTTTTTTACAATTATTTATTTTGTACGGTTCAACAAATAATGGGTTGGAGGATTCAATATGAAACGGACATTTCAGCCGAGTAATAGAAAACGTCGGAACACTCATGGTTTTCGAGCCCGAATGGCGACACGCTCTGGTCGATTGGTTCTTAAACGAAGACGAAATAAAGGCCGGGTTCGACTTACTGTGAGTGATGAATAATTCAGAAAAGTTGGATTTTCGGCTTCCGAAATCCGAGATTCTCCGGCGTGGAGAGGATTTTAGACTTCTTTTTAAAAATGGAAAAGTGTGGGAAGGAAAATATATTCGGTTTTTCTTTTTGTCCGGGCCAAAACGCCAAGTGGGTTTTTTTGTGCCTAAAAAATTGGGAAACGCAGTGATACGAAATCGGGCCAAGCGTCGAATGCGAGAGGTGTATCGACTTTTTAAGTACCAATTGGGAAATTATTACATTCTTATGTTTGCAAAACCAGAGATTCAAACCGGCCCCTTTTCTGAGTTGAAGCAAGACATGCAAAATTTCATTATATATATTCAAAATCAATGAAAGTATACTTTCTTTTACTATTGCGATTTTACAAAAAATGGATTTCTCCATTTCTTCCTAAAGCATGTCGGTTTTATCCCACATGTTCCGAGTATGCAATGCAATCCATTGAGAAATACGGTATTCTCAAAGGAATCTTTCTCTCTTTTCGGCGTGTATTGAGATGTCACCCCTTTTCACCAGGAGGTTTTGATCCTGTACCATAAAAATCAACGGAGTAGGATGTGTTATGAGCGGAGAAGATAAAAAGGCGATTTTGGCATTTGTGTTAATCGGTCTCATTATTTTTTTGTGGCCACTCTACATGCAAAAAGTGGGGGGAGTAAAAGAGCAAAGGCCTGTGCCTGCCAAGCCTTCTCCTGCTCCGGCTTCTGTGGACACACTAAAAAAGGAAGTACCGGAAAAAGTGCACTTTCTTTCTGCTTCTCCTGTCCTTAAGGCAGATACTTTTCTTGTAGAAACCGATTTGTATCAAGGGAAAATTACCAGTGTGGGTGGCGGAACATTGATTGATTGGAAATTGAAAAAATATCTCGGACCGGATCGTCAATGGGTAAAGCTGGTTTCGGATTCTGCCCATGGCAATTTGGGGATACGGCTTGGAGCCTCTGATTTTTCCAATGAAATATTTGACATGGTTTTGGATTCCCAATGGGTAGAAAAAGAAGGCACATTTCGAAAGATTCGATTTCGAAAAAAATTTCCAGATCTTGGAGAAATTGAAAAAGAGTTTTTGTTTGCACCTGGTAAGTACGACATTTCTTGTACCATTCGATGGAAACTTGTTCATTCCGGATATTTGGCAGATGTGTATTTTCTCCAATGGGCCAGTGGACTTTTACCCACTGAACAATCCATCAAAGAAGAGTCCAATTTTTACGAGGCAATGGCTGCTTACCAGGGTGGCGGGCTGTTAAAGACCAAATTGGACAGCACAGGATTCCGGGAAGGATATACCCAATGGGTCGCAGTGCGTACCAAATACTTTTTGGTCGCGCTGATCCCCAAAGGATTTTTAGGCGAGGGGGCTGAGTTAAAGGCCCAAAAGTATAGACTCAATTCCTATATATGGAAAACGTTCACTATAGGATTGGCAGTTCCCATCGAAAGAGAAACTGAATATGCCCACGAATTTCTTGTGTATTTAGGCCCCATGGACTATCAAATTGTCAAGAGCTATGGGGTGCAACTGGAACACGTGATGAATTTAGGATGGAAATTTCTCGGCCCATTAGCATTGGTCTATTGTACGTTCTCCAGACTCTCTATCGCATTGTTCATAATTACGGATGGGCCCTTGTCATTTTTGCTTGCCTCATCAAATTGCTTTTTTATCCACTCACCCGTTCCAGTATGAAATCCATGAAACAGATGCAGGAACTTCAGCCCAAGATCAATGCATTAAGAGAAAAATACAAAAATGATCCGCAAAGGCTCAATGTAGAGCTCATGAAGCTTTACAAACAACAGGGCATTAATCCCATGAGCGGATGTCTTCCCATTCTTCTTCAACTGCCGATTCTCATTGCATTGTTCAATCTTTTCCGGACCACGATTATTTTGCGTCAGGCTCCGTTTTTGGGAATCATTCATGATTTATCCATGCCGGATCGCATTATTCCTCTGGGGGGCTCCCATGCAATGAATCTTCTCCCCATTCTCATGGGAATTACGATGTTTTTACAACAAAGAAAAACCGTGGCTCAAGATCCTCGACAAAAATTTATGGCCTATTTTATGTCGATTTTCATGGTGTATATTTTTTATAATCTTTCTGCGGGACTGAATTTGTATTATCTTACGTTTAATGTGTTGAGTATTCTTCAGGACCAATGGCTAAAACTCTCTGGGCCAAAAAGGGAATAAATCGAATTCCATAAAAATTGAAAGCCCCGAGAGGGGCTTCTTTTTTTGATATGACAAGCGCATTACGAGAAGATACTATTTCTGCCATTTCGACTCCTTTGGGAGAAGGGGCCATTGCAGTGATCCGCGTGAGTGG
>Ga0123519_10002441_pt1 | contig 31394 bp, 19 predicted proteins | sample YelNatPaOPRAMG02_FD_87396 | JGI IMG/M metagenome (GOLD analysis project Ga0123519, IMG submission 87396) | Hot spring microbial communities from Yellowstone National Park - Yellowstone National Park OP-RAMG-02 (version 2) | ecosystem: Environmental > Aquatic > Thermal springs > Hot (42-90C) ... | reverse complement strand
ATTAAGATAACAAAACTACTGCATTAAAGAAATAAAAAACTCGGGAAGCTAAATTCAGCCTCCCGAGTTACCAGAGGATAGAATGAAATGAGTTATTATTTAATTAATAACATCCGCTTTACTTCTGTAAATTTACTCGTCTCTAATCGATAAAAATATACTCCACTTGCATAATTCCCTGCATTCCAGGTAACTTCATATCTTCCTGCTGTCAAATCCATATTTACCAGTGTCTCTATTAATTTACCCGTTATATCATAAACTTTTATCGTTACATATGTTGCTTCTGGAATATCATACTTAATTGTAGTTGTTGGGTTAAACGGATTGGGGTAGTTCTGATAAAGTGCATACGTACTTGGTATTTCTGTAGATACTATACTATTGAACACAACACCAGGATTCAATACTCCAAAACCATTATTATATGTTAACCCAACCAAACTGTCGTTAACTACTGTAGGAAATTGCTCGGGCGGAACTCTGAATGTTAAGGTTGTGTTTGCTGTCCCTCCGTTCCTTGTCCATCTTAATGTACAAATTCTATATGTTCCAGGTTGCATATGATAAAATCCACTGGAATTAAGTGTTAGAATATTACACCCTATTGCAACACCTCCACCTACTGAATTAGTTGTCATCGGATAATATCCTCCATTCGGGTTGTTGCTAATATTGGGATTTGCATTTACTGCTGGATTATCTGCTTGTACTGTCAACATATTGACCGGGGATGTAACAAAATTTACTCTTACGTTTGCTGCTCCTACATTCCAAACCTGTCCAGCTTGTACTGTTACCATTAAATCTACCATAAATTTGCCCACTGAGTCCCGTGGATTTGTGAGACTGAATATTATTTTATTCTGAGCAGGCAAAAATTGTGTTAACATTAATGTTAAAAGTAGTGTGATAAATAGTTTTTTCATTTTTTTATAATTTTTAGTTTATTTGAACATTTTTTCTTTTTTAATTACCCCCGCAGTTTTAAAACCTTTAACAGTCTCTGCGGGGGATATTAAGACAACTATCTTTTGCCTCTATTTATTACCTTTCTTCTTGTTACTATCTTTTTGCTCTACAGGTTTTTGTGAATCATTTCTTCTCTTTTGCTCATTATTTAAGTTCAGATTACCATTGTTCTCCTGATAGTTCCTGAAAAACTCTTCAACATTCTTATTCTTAGGATCTATGATAATAACAGCAAGAGAAGGAACAACTTTTGTGTAACCAAAGTTTGGCACAAATATTAGAATGTCGGCAGCATTAACATCACCATCTCCATTGAAATCACAGCTTACATAACCTTGTGTACCAAATTGCGAGATTAATAATAGTGCATCCTGAGCATCAATAGAACCATCCTGATTAGCATCTCCGCCAAAGAACACCCATGAAGAACCAACTTTCTTCATATTGTAACCATACGCCTTTGCACTATCTGTTGTGAAGTCATAGTTTACAGGAACTCCCGGACTAAATGTTTGAGGTAGTCTACTCCATGTTTCTAAATGGTTTCGATGTTTAACAGCGATGTAATAATTACCACCAGAAGAATTTGTAAACGATATGTTAGCAGTTCCTGTTGAAGAGATAACAACTTTTTGTGAATCAATAAATTGATACGGTGAAGAACTGCCAGCCAGATATACCCTGATTGTATCCTGTACGTGAGAAGTACCATTCCAGAACCCTTCAAGATAAACCTTAAGATTCAGTGCAAGTGCAGATACAGGTCTCATACCACCGAATTCATCAGCACCAATGTCCGGATGAGTTGCGGGATAAGAAGGATTGTTTGGATAACCCGGATTAGGATATCTTGGCTGATTATCATAATCCGTCAGTATTGGGAATGGTGTAGTTGTAATTGTATCAGCACCGCTTTCACACAAAGTTGCTACTGTAGTATCTATATGTAAGTTATAAGGTCTTGTAGCTATATTCATAAATGGTGGGTTTTCTGTAACGGAATTTGCATCTCTCGGTGCAACCCTCACTTTATATAGTGCCAGAGTTGTATCAAAATTAGTACCATCATAGAATATAACTCTGTTTGCACTTGGAGTTCCAGCATAGAACAAATTGTTATTTGATGTATTAGAATAAGTTGTCAGAGTATTTGTGCTACGTTGATAAGCAACAGTATATCCACCTGTCGGACCAGGATTTGAAAGGTTAACAATAATGTTATTTCTCAAATCCAATACAGGTGTGGTAGAAGCATACAAAGCAGCCGAACCAAATGTTGAGGAACTATTGTTTACAGCATTCAGAAATATCGTATTATAGTAAATATTGGTGTTTGTTCCACCAGCAATATACAATCCTGTAAGACCCGGCATACTGGTAGAAGAATCAGCCCTTATATCTCCTATGAAATTATTATATACATTTACAGTAGTACCACTACTTATATATAATCCATAAGCTGAACCAGAGGATGCTCGTATATCATTAATGTTATTCTTATACATATTAATGGTTGTACCAGCAGTTTGAAGCATTCCATAACATGCACTGCTATAGGAAGTTCTCAATCCATATATAGCATTTCCATAAATATTCTTAAGGTTTGAAGAACCACTAATATATATACCATATATCAAAGCATTAGCATCAGATTTAATGTTATAAATAGAATTGTTATAATAATTAAATGTTCCCGTCGTTGAAGAACCAGCAGATATGTAAGCTCCGTAATAAGAACCAGTACTACCATCAATCTTGTAAATATTCCTTATTATATTATTATAATAGTATGTATTAGATGAATAGTAGTTATATACATACAGTGAGTAGTTTGTACTGGTTGTGACAAGAGTATCATTTTCTATAATATTATTAAAGAACTTGAGTGTATCCAAGCCATAGTAATTATAAATACCGTAATGAGAACCAGTACTTATCGCTGATTGATAACGACGATTACGTGCAACATAGTTATTAGATATAGTTTCAACACTACCTGTTACAGGTGTTGTTGTATATGTGTATATGTACATACCATAGATTGTACCTGTAGCAGTTGCACCTGTGTTACACCACTTGTTATCAACAAATTGATTAGAATCTATAACAACTTTTGTAGCAACCATATAATAGAGGTAATATCCATACAATGAAGCGGAGACTGTACCAGTTGCTGTATTTGTCATACCCCGTACTGTATTTCTCTTCACAATCACTGTGTTATCAGTACCTGAAGCACCAGCATTACTTAAAGCAATTCCATAAGTTGATGATGATGTTGTAGCTGTTGTATCTGAAACAGTGTTATTATAAACAGTAATATTACCATTATATGCAATTGAAATCATAATACCATAACTTGTAGCAGTTGAACCTGAGCCACCACCAATATCATTGTTGCTTACATTAAGACTATCCTGATAAATTGTATAGATTCCATAAGTGGTCACAGAACTACCACCGAAATTTCGTATTATGTTACCACCCTGTACACCAATTTCATTAAAATGATCGTAAAATGCGTATGGTGTTGCATCTGCAAATCCAGCAACATAAATTCCAGTGTAACAATTATTGATGTTATTGTTAAAGAACTTATTGTTTGAATTAGTACCTGAGAAAGCAGTTACAGTTAACGAAGTTGTAGAAGATATTGTATGGTTAGCGGAATAAATTCCAACACTACTTGTATTAGTTTTATTTAGCGTGATATTGCAATTTTTGATAACATTGTTTTGTGAACCAGTAGCACCATCAACTTTCAATAAAGCGTATCCCCATTCCATCTGAGTTGTTGTGGTAGTATTGGAAGGATTCTCCATCAAATCAATTCCATCAAAAGTAATATAACTTACTCCAGAGAACTTAATAATAGCATCCATACTGCCTACACCGGTTCCTGCAATAATCTTTGGATTGGCTCCAGAACCCCACTTTTCAAATTTAATCGGATTTGTACTTGTTCCCGTTGTTGAAATTACAAGATTAGCAGCTGTATCAACTTTATTAGCTGCTACTCTAAATGTAACACCACCTGCACCAACACCCCACGTATTTAAATCAGAAATTGCTGCTTGAATTGTTGCATAATCTCCCGGTATATATTTTATTCCTGTCAATGGACCACCAACAGGACCTGTAGTAAAGTTCCACATTGCACTGTACTGTCCTTCACCATACTGAGTGTAAACAGGTCTAACTTTCCAGAAGTACTTAGTTAGTCCACCTGCAAGAGTAAATGAATAGACTGAATCTGTAACAACTGTATTTATAATAGAAGTACCAAAAGTTGAATCAGTTGATATTAAAATTCTATATCCTGCCGCAAATATCGTCTTATTCCATTTCATTGTAACAGGTACAGTAACATTTGTAGCCCCATTAGCTGGAGTTATTAATGTTGGTATTATAGGTAATGTATAGTTAAATTCATGAGAACCTATGCATGTTGGACCTGATGTGCTTCTTGGATAACCATTAAAGTCATTTGATATCCCAGCGATTCCCAATCCTCGTTTTGCTGAAAGTATTGAAACCGCTTTTGTGGTATCAATATTGAGATTAGCAGCTATATAGTCCCTGAACAACTGTGTTGCTGGAGCATTTGCAACAGTATCAGCAATAGAATGATAATCAATTCCTCCAGCTGTTTGCCAGGCACTAAGATTACCAAGCGTTCCGTACCAGTCACCAATTAAATTAGATGAAGTGGCTATTAGTAAATTATAATCACTATTAAAGTATGGACTTGTACCAGTTGGGCTCATTTTATTGTTTACTTCAGGTCTACTCTTTGACAATTGTGGTGGTATCTTGTTCATATCTGGTTTCATATTTTCATCAGCAAGCTGATATGGGAACTTGTCTGAACCCTTTGTTAGTGTCCCTGCAAGGATACCAATTGCAAGATGATTACCATTACCACCTGTTCTCAAATTATAAAATATATTGTTCTGCAGATTGGAATATGTTGCAACCCCTGTAGATGGAGATCTGTAATATGCATAGGAATTATATGGATTCCCGGAACCTGCAGAACCACCAAGAACAACAGTGTTATAGTACCAGTTACAATATCCAGCAACTGCACTTACATCTATAACCCCTATAACATTAGCCCATGTTCCACAGTTTTCAAGCATTGAAACCTGATTATTTGCAATTGTTGTAGTCATTCCATAATATGAAGCAGCATTATATATACCTGCCACAATATCACCACTTGAATTAACTGTTGATGTATAGATCTTTGAAATTCTATTTCCTGCCACAATTGAACCATCACCCAAATAGATAGGTTGGATCCCATAAACAAGAATTCTACCAGCTCCTGTAGGTGCAGCTGTAGAAAGATTTGCTATGTTATAAATATAGTTATTATTAACTGTTAGCGTATTATAAACATTTGGCAAAATACCCATATGGAAACAGTTATATGAAGTGGTACCTGGATTTTGCCAGCTTAACATATTCATAATTGTGTTATTGTTGCACTGGGTTGGGAGATAACCACCTACTACTATACCGTAACGATAGTAAGTACCTGTCAGTGTAGCAAATGTTGAATCTGACCTTGTCCAGATATTATTGACTATATTGTTGTTTACTTTCAAATCAGCTGGTCCAGCATAATATGATGGTGAAGCACTGATTGCTCTGAATGAACCATTCATTTCAATCCTTTGAGCAGTGTCAGCACTACCAACAGTATTGCCAGAAATATTCAACCAGCCTACCAATCCAGCTATTCCATAATATACTGTTGTACTTGGGGTAATATAAGTAGACCTTATATTTTTGATAACATTTCCTCTTATTGTAGATGGTGCATTGTATCCAACTCCCGCCCAAATTCCAGTGATTGGGACACCATTTAGCATATATGTACCACCAGCTTGAGCCTGTGAACCTCCAACATAGTTACTGTCAATCGTAAAACCACTTCCATAATATGAAGGATAAATATACATTGCAATCCATGAAGTATTTGTTAGTGGTGGAGTATATGCATCTTGTACATAGTATACACTATTGTTTTTAATTACCCAACCGTCACCTGTACCAACTGTACTCATATAGATTCCATAATATGAACAGTTCTTAATTTCATTATTCAAAATATTATTATAACTATTTAATACTGGTAACGCTGAACCATAATTACAAATACCAATATAAGGAGCTACTGCAGTAAGAGAATCACTCAAATTGCGAATCAGGTTACCTTGAATTGTAAGATAGTTGTTTGCTTGTTGAGGCACAGTTGTATTACCAACGCCTATTGTAACGATACCACTTGTAGTAGTTGTATTCAAACCTTCTATTATACAATTCTTTAAAGTATCATAGGTACATCCATAATAAAATTGAATCGTAGGATATGCTCCAGCTGTTCTATTAACAAATCTCAAATACCTACCTGAACCAGCATAACTACCATCAATTGTAACATTATTGACACCATAAAATCTCAATAAACCGCCTGAATTTGCAACCCATCCATAAATGTTCCTTATTGTAGTACCATCAGGTTGTATTCTAATCTTATATGTTGCAGGAGCTTGTTGTTCTGACCAGTTCTGCAGTTGATATGTTCCGTCCTCTGTCAGATCACTCGTAATAATTACAGTCAAGTTCCCCGTCAAAACACCAGAATTAATTGCCTGGAACAAACCACCTGCCTTAGTGAGTGATGTATAAGTTTGTCCTGTACCAACATAAACAATGTTTGAAAGACCAGTTGCTGTAATTGAATATTGATTGATTGTCCCGGTTATTGGGAAATTAGCAGCTGTTAATGCCACACTGGTAGGTGTAGACGCAAAAACACCAGCATTTATCCCAACATTTGGTGTTCCTGCATTATCCTGTGCAACTACGAAATATTGAATTACATCACCCACAGAAACTGAACCACCATAAATTCTGGAATAGTCAATTGTGAAATTGAATGTTGAACCACTCAAAGTACCAACTGCATATTTCCAGCCATCAGTAGCCGAAGTGTTATCATTAAATGTATTTGCATTTGTAGACTTTTTATAATATACACGTGGTGCATAGGTCGTGGAATTTACACCACTGGGATCTAATATAGTGACATTAGTCAACTGTCTGTTTGTAGTTGTTCCGTTACCAAGTGGATTGTAGATAATCGTTGGAGGTACAACATCAGTTGCAGTTATCCCTGTAAACTCATCAGCACCAATGTCACAATATGGATTTGATCTTGTATTTCCATCAATGTCGGTAGTAATACTTATCGGTGAATATGGAGGTGATACTGTCAATGCTCCATTATCAAGCAATGTAGCAATGGAAGTATTAATATGTAAATCGCCTGCTGGGGCATTTACAAAATTAGGTAACTCGGACAGGGAACTTTGATCCCGTGGAGTTACTCTGTTTTTAAATGATTGTATTGTAAAGTCTCTGTTCGAACCATCAAAGTAGATTACTCTGCCCGTATCAGAAGTTGAACCACAATATATGTTATTGTTATTTGAATTCGCACCATAGTATGTTAAATATGACAAAGAACCAAGCCTTATACCGCAAGTCTTTGCTGTATAAGAGCCATTTCCAGGTTTTGAAATATTCACAATATTATTATTCCTTACCTCGATGGGGTAAGAACCTGCTAAGTATATTCCTGCACTACCATAAGAGGTGCTTGTGCTTGTGTCAGCGAGATATATAGTATTGAAATAAATACCAGTAAACGTTCCGGCACCTACATAGATTCCTATGTTAGCAGTTGCACTTGAAGAAGAATTTGCTCTTGAATTTGAGATGAAGTTGTTATAATAATAATTGTTTGTTCCACCTGCCTGATATATATTGTCAATATAAGCTGAGGTATAAGCACTATCTCTTAAATTATATATTTTATTCCCATAAACATAGGAATTCATTGAGTTTGAATTATATAGTCCATAAATGAATGTACCTGTACCTGTAATCCAATTGCTGAGAGTATTATTATATATATTAGCTGTTTCAGTAGGTCTCCCATAATGATACAAACCGTATATATAACCACTTACACTACGGATATTATTAAATACATTGCCAAATATCCACGCTTTTGGATATTCCATATTGGAATAGTAAATGTAAGCAGGATATACTGCACCTGAGCTTGACCTGTAAAGATTATTAATGTTGTTGTTTGAGAAAATCAGGTTGTTACCCCAATAATAAACATAAAACAAATATGCAGTACCTGTCCCGGGAATATTAAGGTTTGTTAAATTATTATTGGAAATATTAAGTGTATCGGCATAATTATAATAAGAATAAATTCCATAGAACGTTGTTGAAAATGAAGCACCGAGAGTACCCTGTATAGTATTATTTTTGATATTGACTGTATTAGTTTTATTAGGGCTGGATAATGCTCCAGCATAATATGTGTAAATGCCATAACAGGTATAACTTGCATTGTAATCAACATTTATTGTATTTCCTATAACATCAACGTTTTGGTCATAACCGTAATAGATATAAATTCCGTAGTAATAGTAAGCATTTCCCGGGTCAGGAGAAATTATATTATTTACTATACTCAACTTACTACCTTGATAATATGAATATAATCCATAGGCGTTTGCTGAACCACCACCTGCACCAAGTCCGGATATAGTATTTCCACTAACAGTATTATTCTGGTCATAGAGATAGTATGGAGATGGTGACGGATAACCATATAAATAAATACCAGTTCTGGCATTTAAAATTAAATTATTTTGATAGGTATTGTTTGAATTTGTTCCAGAGAATAAAGTAGGTGCAATATTATAATAATGATATATTCCTGTTGTCGAAGTATTTGTACCCTTTAAGAATATCTTACAATTTCTAATTGTATTATATTGCGCCCCCTGAGTTGCAGAAGAGTTTGTAACCCAGTAGCCTCTTTCAACCATATTGTAGTTAGTTGTATCTTTTTGTCTTACATTAATTGAATCAAAAGTGAAATATTGAGTTCCGGCAAGTTGCACTATATAATCTGTAGTACCGGTAGTTCCATACCTTTCAATCCACACTTCACCTGCAAGGTCAGATTTTTTCTTAAATGTTATTGTGTTAGTTGCATTTGCACCCGCTACAGGACCAAAAGTTAGCATACTGTCAATTTCAACACCAGAAGTTGTACCATATATTGCAGGTTTAACAAGGAATGTTACAGGACCGGAAACTCCCCTATTTGCAAGGTCAGTTATTGCAGCTGTAAAAGTCGGGTAGTTTGGTGAAACTTCACCCGGACCAATAACAAATGTTCCAGAAAGTGGTCCTACAATCTTCCTTGCACCAGGAGGATTTTGAGGAGATGGAGCTTTAGTTCCCATCGAACCAGTTGCAACAATTGAATCACATCTTGCATCTATTGAATCTCCTATATTTGCAGTAGCTGGGACATCATAAGTAAGCCAGAAATAGTTTGTACCTTCTAATAACGTTTGTGAACCACTGATATTAAAAGCACCGTTAGGTGAAGGTACTGTAGTACCAAATTGAGTTGTAGTTGCAAACACAGGGCTATTCCCCGTGTACCACAATTTAGCATTTGCAATGTTTACAAGAGGGTTTGGTGTACCTTCCGTTCCTAACTTGAATTGCGTTACAGTAAATGGGTTAAGTCCTCCTGAAGTCACAACCTGAATTCCAATTACCTGATTGTTCACACTATTCCTGATAACTGGATTAGTATTTTGAGTAGTAGTACTTGAAACATAAGCCATTGGCTCAGGAACTCCGTAAGATACATCATCAAGATACATATTATTACCATAAGCACTGTAAGCATGAAATATTACGTAGTTTGTCGGACCATTGAAACTTGTAGGTATATTATAAGAAAAATAATACCAGTTTGCTGTTGCATTATACCTCCAGACACCCCCGAGATATGTTGCTCCAGACATACTTGGAGTAGTATTGACCCAGACGCTGATACTATCATAATTAGATGGGTATCCCGGGTCTCTATACATCCAGAAATTAACCTGACCCTGCCCGGAAGTCAAACTAAATGATGGAGTAATAAGAATTGCAGCACTCCCCGTAGAAGCACTGAAACTCTGATAAGTTGCCATCCCTGCTCCTGAATGGGGCAAACAGGTTGGATATGTACCACTTGTAACCCTCTGCCAGTTGTAAGTTCCAGATAGTATGGTAGCTGTCCATCCCGTTGGTGGGAATGTAACATTATCAAATGATTCAGATACCATAGCCAGTGGACCAGTAGATTGCTGAGCAGAATTACTAATTCCGAAATTAATCGGACCGTTCATAAAGCCTGTCACAGAAAAGAAAGTCAAAGTAAGAAAGGCTACAAAAAAAGTAAATACCTTTTTCATAGAAATTGGTTTTAAGTTTTTATAAGAAATGTGTTTAAAAATTGTTTAATGTTATATATATAAATTACTCCCCTTCGTGGAAAGTTACAGATATTGCCCCCTATAAAATTTTCTCCGTGTCTCAATTTACATTATAAACAGGAAAAAATAATTATGATATTTTGCGTTGTCAAGTCTAAAATTATATTACCTAACATTGGAGAGGAATATGTGTAGGACAATATATTATAAAAATTCTAAAACAAATATTTCATCAAAAGAACTTGAGCTTTACAAAAACAAAAAAAAGCAACTACCATTAGGGCGGCAGTTGCTTTACAAAAGGTTTAATGAAACAAATTTTACGTTATAGCGAAAATCTTAGACCCGAGAAGAATGTATAGTTTAAAGTATGAATTGCATCTACTGTTTTAGTACTACCAAGATTATTTAAACCTCCATATTTCAGATTTGCACCAAAAATCACGCTGAATGGATAAGCAAATACATAATTTGCTGTTACCGTCCCGTTTAAACCCAAATCAAAATTCTTAAATCCCAGTCCACTTTTTTGATTATCAGGAGAGCTTGTAAGAATACCCAGATAAGGTCCTCCGTTGAACCAGAGACCAAAATCTTCTGAAATCATTCCTCCTAAATTAAAATTAAGTGGAATGTTCACATAATTTGCTGTAAGATATTTTTCGTTTTTTGTAGTATCCTGATTTGGATCCGGGTCAACAATGTTTATAGGTTTATATGAAAAACTCTTACCATCAAAACTTAAACCCGAAGAAAACTTCACCACATCAAAAAGGCTGATATAAAAAAGTGCGCCGGTTGTAAAACCTAATTTAGATTTTGTCTCATAGTTATTACTTCCAGTCCCACTAATATTAGCATTTGTGCCACCAACTCCTAATTGAAAATCAATGTAAAAATCAAGAGGCTTTTTCCCAGTCCGATAGTTAAATTCTTTAGTGGCTTTCAAATAGTCTTTCTTTAATTTTACATCATCATTTGAACCAGAAATGTGGAAATCCTGTGCAAATACACCTTCAGTAAAGATTGTTAACAACAAAACAATTAATAATTTTTTTAACATTTTTATTCTCCTTTCAGTTTTGTTTTATGTTTTCTATCTCTGTTATTAATTTTTCCCACTCTAATGTTAAGTGGGTTATTGATTTTTCAACTTCTTTATATTCATTATTAATTTCTACAACAAAATTCGTATCTTTGTAAAAATCTTCTTTCATCATCAAGTTTTCAATTTCACTTTTTCTACTTTCAAGTTTAATCAAATCTTCTTCTACCTGTTTAAGTTTTTTCTTTAAGGGTGAAATTAAAACGTTAATTTGTTTACGCCTTTGCTTCTCTTTTATTGTTCTTTGATAAGGGGTTAAATTATTAGCTTCATCTTTTTGAGTTTCCCGTTTCTGTACAATTTCACTATCCTGTTCAATAACTTCTTTTTCTATAATACTTAAATATTCAGCTAAAGTTCCAACAAACTCTTTTATACTTCCGTTTTCAATATATATAATTTTTGTAGCCACCTCTTCAAGCAACTCCCGATCATGTGATATTAATAATAATGTTCCTGTATATTTTTTCAACGCTTCAATTAAAACTTGTTTGGATCTTAAATCAAGATGATTTGTAGGCTCATCAAAAATAAGAAAATTTGAATTTCCAAGTATCATTTTAACAAGTGCAATGCGGGATTTTTCACCTCCTGACAGGACATTAACAGGTTTAAATACATCATCATCGGTAAAAAGAAAACAACCTAACACTGACCTTATGTTTTTTTCAGGAACAGAGGTTGCAACTTCACTAACAGTTTCTAAGACTGTTTTACTATCTTCCAGTGTATCAGAAAAATTTTGTGAATATAGGTCTATCTTTACATTATAACCTAACTCTATACTTCCTTCGTATGATTCAACACCACTTAGAATCCTTGCTAAAGTTGATTTACCTGTGCCATTTTTTCCAACAAGTGCAATTTTTTCTCCCCTTAATATTGTGAAGTTAACATTTGTTAATATTTTTTTTCTACCATCGTATGATTTGCTGAGGTTAGATAATTCAATGACTTTCTTTCCGCAAGGTTGAGGAGACGGAAATTTGAAATTTAATATTGTTTCATCTTCAGGAAGTTCAATCTTTTCAACTTTTTCAAGTAATTTTAATCGACTCTGGACTGCACGTGCTTTTGTTGCTTTGTAGCGAAACCTTTCAATGAATTTTTCCTGTTCTTTTAGATATCTTTGCTGATTTTCAAATTTACTAATTAACTGTTGCTTTCTTATGTTTTTTTCTACAAGATAATTAGTGTAATTGCCAGTATAATAATACAAATTTGGATTTTGTATTTCATAGACACCATTTACTATATTATCCATAAACCTTTTATCGTGTGAAACAAGTATAATAGCACCTTTATAATTTTTAAGGAAGTTTTCCAGCCATAAAAGGCTTTCAATATCAAGATGGTTTGTGGGTTCGTCCAGGAGTAATATTGAAGGATTTTGAACAAGCAATTTAGCTAATAATACTCTCATCTGCAAGCCACCACTGAATAATTCTAATTTGCGATTAAAGTCTTCCTTTGTAAATCCTAACCCGGTCAAAATTTTTTCAATTCGCCCTCTCAACTCATAAGCTCCATAATAAGATAGCTTTTCGTGTAATAAAGTAAACTCATTTAACAACTCGAGGTATTCAGAAGATTGTTTATCTTCAAAATCCGATAATTCTTTATTTATTTCATTCAACTCTTGCTCTATCTTAACAATATCCGCAGCAGCTGAATAAACTTCATCAAAAAGAGTATTACCGTAGATTACTTCAACCTCCTGTGGTAAATAACCAATAGTGGAATGACGGGATTTTATAACTCTTCCTGTATCGGCTTGAATATCTCCTTTTATTATTTTTAGCAACGTAGATTTACCACTTCCATTGTTCCCGACAAGAGCAACTTTTTCCAAATTCCCAACCTGAAAATTGATATTTTTTAAAAGTGCTCTTGTCCCAAATGAAACCGATATGTTTTCAAGGTATATCACACAATCTGATACAATAAATATCGTGAAGTAAATTAGAAAACTGCTATTTTTGAATCCTCAAAATTACTTGCTCTTAAAGCTCTATTTCAATGTAGTACATTGTATTTCCTTTTGAAACTACCATTGAGAACTTATTACCATTAACCCAACTTTCACCAACGGAATCATACCCACCTGCTATAAATTTATTATCAATATATATACTATATTTTTCATTACCCTCTTCAAAGTCTCCAGTTGAAGTAATATATATCACTTTACCATTTATAATCTGGAGTTTATCAACATAATCAAATTCTTCCGACACCCATTTGTTTGATACTACACTGAATTTTGTACTTTGATAATCATATGTATTCCTTGTTTTGATAAATGCATAAAGGTCCTGATTAGCATAAACAAAACTATTACTATCATCAAAATTTGCAAATGTCAAACCATCATAAGGACCATAAGTTTTATTCCCAATAACAACATAGTTTTTATCGGGTAATTCAAGAGAGTAATCTCCATAATTTGTTGCTATGTATGCAAGATTGTTATCATCAAGAAATTTAAAAGTTGAAAGATTATCATATTTATCTGAAATAGCTTTACCATTAGATAAAAGTACCGATTTGTTATCTATTTGAACTGCCATAATTAGGTTGCCATTATGCAACTCATAATCAAATATGTAATCATATTTTTGTGTCTTCTTGTCATCATATACAAGATATGATTTAAATATAGAACTATCGGCTTTTATCTTTCTTTCTTTAGTTACTACATAAGAAAGTTTTCCATCTTTTGATACTTTGATGTTAGCAATATCACCATTAATTACATCAATTTCTTTACTCCCTTTCATTAAATGCGAACGATATCTGTATTCTCCTATCGAGTCCTGACCAATATATATTGGAATATTGTCATTCCCAATAACAGGAGAAATAACATAATCAAAAGACTTATATTCTTTATCACCATGGACAAGAAAAGTGTTACCTTTTTCCATATACAAACTACCTTTTGACTTTGCTATATACACTGGATTTTCTAAAGCATCAAATACTAAGTTCCCTCTATCAATATCAGAATATTTTTTATATTCTTTTTCCCCAACAACAAGGAAACTTTTTCCTTCCTCAGATGCAATGTAATACACTTTGCCACTTTTTGTAAATCCCGGGAATCCGTAAGCTTCCCTTTCTTCTGCGATTGTCCCTTTATAATAAATAAATTCTATATTATAATAAGGTTTACTTCTTTTTAGTTCACCTGTTTTCAGATTGTAGGTCGTCAGATATGAATACCCATCGTCTATAATTTGAAAATATAAAATTCCATCTCTCAATGCCCAGTTATCTCCAATAAAATATGAAGTCAAAACTATCTGGTCATTTTTCATAAAAGAAAATTCTTGCCTGTCACTTTCATATTTACTCTTGTCCACAATATAATAGATATTTCCCGACTCATCAAAAAAAGCATTACCAACAAATACAAATGCATCAGTAGCTATTGTTCCCCAGCTTGAAATAATAACGTTTTTTGCTATTACTGTATCATAAGCAAAATATAACCAGTTCCTTGAATGTGGGTCAAACTTAAAATTGTAAGCCTCAGATTTGTATTCTAAAATCGGAATTTGTGTTATAATACTCTCCTTCACTTGCTGAGAATATAGTAAAGGGACAAAAAATAGCATTAAGAGAAAAAAGATCTTAGTTTTCATTTGTGTTTTATTATATTTTCAAAAAAAATTTTTACTGCGAATTCCAACAAACTTAAGTAATTATACTACAAAAGTCTTTTATTTGTTCAGTTTATTTTGCAAAATTTCTTTTATTTCTGAAAGTATACGGACCTCTGCTGAAGGTTCAACTGGTTTTAATGGCTTTTCCTGAGTTTTCCTCTTTATATTGTTAACAATTTTTACGAGGAGAAAAACACAAAAAGCAATTATGAAAAAATCAAAGGTGCTCTGCAGAAAATTACCGTAGTTTAATGTTGCATTATCTTTGATAACCCATTTTAAACCAGTAAAGTTCACTCCTCCAATCAAAGCACCTATTGGTGGCATCAAAATATCATTTACAAGAGAGGATACTATCTTTCCAAAAGCAGCACCAATAATAACCCCTATGGCAAGGTCAAGTGCATTGCCTTTCAAGGCAAATTCTCTAAATTCAGAAAAAATTTTCATAATAATAAATTTTGTTTTATTAATAAAAAAGGTGAGTCTTTAACTCACCTTAAATATAATTAAAAAAGCAGGTTTTATCATCTTATTTTAAAAGCACCATCTTTTTGACATCAGTAAAATTACCAGCTTGAAGTCTATAGAAATAAATTCCACTTGCAAGGTTAAGTGAACTGGTAGAAAATTGAAGTTCGTAATTTCCTGCTTTCTTGTACTCATTTACAAGAACCGCAATTTCTTTACCTGAAACATCATATACCTTTAAAGTAACAAACTCATTTGATGGTACTGAAAATGCAATAGTAGTAGTAGGATTGAAAGGATTTGGATAATTTTGCTGTAAGCTATACTTTAAATTACCTTTAATTTCCTTTTCTCCCTCAGTTAGATACAACGGTCCATTGTAGTTTCTGACCGGGAAATTAATATAACTATTTGAACTGAGGTAAATTCTATGAGTTCCGTTTGCAAGAACCGGCAAAACATGTGGATTTGTCCCAAGAAATGAAACATCATCCGGTGCAGTATCCAGATTAGTTACTACTATTCTGATCTTATTCCCAGATTTAAATATGTGGCTATGGGATATTCCGTTAAAGTTTGCTGTTTTCCTCTGTTTTATTTTATATTTCCTATCCGTGTAATTTATGCGATTAACCAACTTGGCTTGAGTACCTTTAACTTCATATATCTGAAAATTAAACTGACAAGGCGTTGCAGTTGAATAGTAGTCGAGATTTACTGATGGAGTTCCAATAAGCATAATATCATTAGTCAGAGGTGTCGTTTCAAAAATTAATTGAGATTTTGTAAACTTTGAGTCAAAAACAGGTCCTGTGAATTCAAGATTTACTGCATCACGCATTGTAAAACCCTTTGCGACTTTATTATTCAGGTTCACATAATCTCCAGTGTTTGAATTTGGAGTTGTAGTAAGAGTGTTATTTTTATTAAAATAAAGCTTCAGGTTGCTAACGTTAGATACTGGCCAGCTACTTGAACTGTCGTGTGTAAAACTCCACATATTATTATACTCAGGAAAGGTCGTTGAAGCAAAATGAAATCTTGGTCTGGTTAATATTTCATTATCAATTCCAAATAAGTAATAATAATACCATTCATTAAAGAAATTCATATGCCATTGATCTTCTGTAGGAGAAATATCACCTCCATGTCCCATCACAGCACCAAAATAATATCTTGCAAACGCTGTTCTCTGTGTTATCGCATTTATGTTCCCTGCTGCATTGAAAAACTTGTCCTGCCATGAATTCTCAATTAGCATCGGAATATTACAATTTTGAACAATAGTTGAAAAATCCCTTTGATATGGTACCCAGCGCGCAAGACTATCCCATTTATCAGGTGCACTTGAATAAACCCAGTCACTCATTCTATTTACAAGAGGTGTATATCTTGCTGTATCAGGAGTATATTCAATTGTCCATAGAAAAGTCATTTTGATTGAACCATTCTCAATCCAGCTTGATGCAAAAACAGGTGATGTTAAAGCTGAAATTATTGTTTTTACATTAAGCCCCCCAAGACAAGCCGCAATATATGGCAATGTACCTCCCTGTGAACCACCTGTTATCAATATCTTGCTTGTATCAAGACCAGTTGAAAAATCTGTTCTTACAAAGTTTACAAACTCAATTAAATCCTGTGCCTCAACAGTGCTAATTAAATTCGATAAACCTTCCGACTTTCCCTGTCCCCTGACACTATACGTGTAAACAACATATCCATATGCAGCTTGTGATGTAGCAAATTGTTCAAGAGTTTCTTTACTATCTCCATATCCATGTACCATTATTACACAAGGATAACCATCTGGTAGATATGGATTTGAAACACTTGGATAAAATTTTGATGCATCTAATTTAACACCATCTCTTAAAGTTAACCAGAAATCTTGTTTTATTACCTGATAAAGATCATTTGTAGGTGAAGGAACTCTTGGAAGATTTGGAATTACATAACTGTCTCTACCTGTCTTTACAAACTGTGACCATCCTTTACTGAGCCCAAGCATAAGTATCAAAATTGTTAAAAGAAAGAATATTTTGTTTTTTCTCATTAAGTCTCCATTTTCTTTTTTTTTTATTTTAAAAAATCAATAATGGGAAGTTGCATCCCACACAACTTGTTTCTTGGTTTTTCTATAAACACTTATAGATCTAATTATAGCTATAAAATTAATAAATGTATCAAGTATCAACCTGAAGAAACTGAAAAAGGCATATTTAAATCCATACCAATTATAAGTAAAAGCAAATCTGTGCGCAGCTCGCGAAATCATAAATACAAGATTTGCTATCATCAGATACCATAATACAGAAGAGTGTCCAACAAGAGAATATGCATTTTCCAGACGAAGAGCACGTGCTATCACCGCATAAAGGAAGTACAAAAACACAATATTAGAAAGAAACGCTCCAATAAAAGTAAATAATGATTTTCTATCTCTAAACAAGAAATATTTAGTTACTATGTTTCCTTTCCATTTGTGAGCTCTCCAATTCTGGAAGCAAATTCCTGCAATCCAACGTGATCTTTGTTTTACAGCTGCCCAAAAGGTATTTGGGAAAAATTCTGCTGTGGCAATACGTGATGCTTCATCGTTTTTATCAACTTTAATATTAAAAAAACCTGTCTTAAACCCTAATTCATAAAATCTATATCCAAATTCATAATCCTCTGTTAAATTAGCATCATTGAAAACTCCGACTGTTTTTGCCTTTGGAGTAATAATAAAAGGTTCTTTACCTGTTGGTTTAACCTCTGTTTCTTCAGTCGGTTTCTCAACCTCAGGTTGAGGAATTTCAGATAATTTAGACACTTCCTTTTGAAAAGTGTCTTCTGTTTTTTCAGCAGGTATTTCAGGAGTAACAATAAAATCCTGTTCCTTTCTAATATCTTCTAATTTCTTTTTTGTTTCTTCAACCTCAACAATAGGCTTTTCCTGAAGTTCATTATCAGTTTTAATCTGATCAAGTTGTTCCAGACGTTTTTCTATTGATTGAAGCTTTTCAAGAATTTGATCATCAAGTTTTTTCAAGATGGTTTCTTGAGCAGATGAGTCAGATACTGCTGTTTCTTTCTTCTCTTCAACAGTTTGAACAATGCTTTTAACCTGATTTCCAAGTTCTGCAAGTTTATCTTTTAATCCTTCAGTTTCAGCTGTTTCTAAAGATGGCTGAAGTACTGGAGATAAATTCTTCAAATGAAGAAGTTTTATTCTTTCTTCGATTTCAGCTATTTTCTTATCAATTACTTCATTCTGACTCAAGGGGATAAATCCTGTTTCAGTTGATTCGTGTTCATCTGTTAAAGCTTTGTCAAAAACTGCATCAAGCAACTCATCATATATATCGTAACGTCTTAACAAGATTTTAAATTTTTTTAATGTAATAATATCAGGCAACTCTGTTTCATTTTCTATACCAACAAAATTTTTAAAATCAGTCCTTTTGATAATACTCTCCAATAAATCTTTATCTTCAAGTTTATATATTTCTCCCAGAAGGGTGATTTTATAGACGGTTAAAATATTTATGTCAAGTATATAACCTGAGGATAGTTCATTTATCTGTGTCTTAATAATATTCTCAACTATCTGCCAATCAGTCCCTTGATTCAGCTTTTGAAGGAATTTACCGTTTTCCCGTCGCGCTAATTCCCTGATTTGAGCGAGATTTTCTGTATATTTTGCTATGTTTGTCATCTTTTATTTATTTTGAATTTCTGATTATTTTTAAGATTTTTCTGGCTTCTTCAAGTGAATTAAATTCTGATATTATGACTCTATAAACTTCTTTTCCGTCTACAGCAGAACTGGTAATTGTCACTTTAGTTGACTCAAGTCCTTTAACACTGTAAATCTTACCAATATGATTAAGTGCCTTTTGCTCGTTGTCCCACATTGATTCCTGAATGCCAATCTTACCATTTTGGAAATACAAATAGAAAGCATCAAGATCCTTATCCTTAAATGCATCTTTTACTGAAACGAATTCTTCCTGTGGAACTGAATTTTTACCTTTTTCATCAAGTGTTGGTGCTGCATAAGCATCTGACACAAGCACAACTCGTTCGTTTCTTGCATGAGTATTATTAGGTAAATTACCATTCTGCATTTCCTCATTGGCAGTATAAGCAAGGAACCCTACACCACTTAAAACGAACATAAAAAACAAAAATGTAAAATTCTTAATAACTCCTGGAACACCTTTTTCCTTTGAAACATAATTCCCATTCAAAGCTTGAAATGGATCATCAATGTACTCAGTATCATTGATATATTCCAGTTCGCCTTTCTTTTCTTCATCGTTTTCAAAGAAATCATTATTTAATCTAATCCCCTCTTCTTTGTAAACCCCTCTAATTAATTCTTTTGTATCTTCTTCATATTTTCCACTATGTTTAACACGATTATATTTTTCAAGATAAGCAATTGCTTTTCTATGAAAAGCCATACCTGTTCCCGCAAATGGAATAAATGTTCCCATACCCTGACGTACAATCAGATCCTTTGTGTGAACTTCAGCAAACGCATCACAATAAGTTCTGTGTATCAATTTACCAAGCTTACTCTTTATTGGTATTACGGGGATCTGAATTGCATGGTATCCTTTATAACCAAGAAGGAAATTTTCCAACTTTAATGAAAGTGGATGAATAAAATCTTCAGCATCGTGAACAACTATAATTTCAAACTCGCCAAAAACTTTTTCGTACTCACAAATTCCTGCATAAATACTGTTGAGATTATCAGCTTTTGTGGTAGGTCCGTTTTGAGGGTTGATACATGCAATAACCCTATTATCCTTCCGTGAAATCTCTTTTACTACTCTCAATGTATCAGGATCGTTCGGGTAAACACCTACAAAAATCCTGTAATTTTTATATTTCAGATTCCTTACAGCATAACTTAAGGTTCTTCCAATTACTGCAGATTCATTCCAGGCTCCAAGCATAATTGCAATAGGCTTCTCGGGCTTTTCATTCATCTTGGAAGTATCAGGTAATTTGCTTTTGTATTTATTCCTTAGCAACCAGTAACAAATATCAAGATAAAGGTCATCAAGACCGCTTATTGTTAACATTATAGCTGTAACCCAGAGTAATATTTGAAATATATCGTAAATCATAATCCAAAATTAAAGTTAATAATAAAACCTGCTTTAAGTGTAAAATTGTTTTTTAAATTCCCTGAAAAATACTTACCATCCTCTCCTATCAAATAAAGTCTGTTTGTTCCCTCAACAAATAAAGTCGGGAAATTAATCAAATTAGGTTTGAAAGTAACACCAACTCCAAACTCACTATAGTTATTGTAATCGAGCTGTCTGCTATCAGCTTGTAACATCTGAACAAGATAAAACTCAAAATAGGAATATCCACCTGTCATATAACGCAGAACTTCTTTCAGCTGAAACTGACCAAATAAATTTTTGAATTTATAATCATATAATTCAACCGAATATAAATCGAGGTAAAAATATTCTGTCTTTGTAGAACGACCAAGATAGAATGCTGGATTACCAAACCGATTTCCGTAAGTTAACATTGGTTTAAAATTCACACTGTTCTTTTCAAAATCTATTTCGTGTACATACCCAAGTCTAAATTCAAAGTTGAAATTGTCAGATAACCTAAGCTTCATAAATCCACCACCTTCAACAAACCTGTCATTTAATATATAATCCTTTTTTGATTTAGAATCCATATATATATCACCATAGAACCCTAAATAAAAATTCTTTAATACTCTGAAATTTATATGACCTACAAAATTTGAAATGTAGTTTTCATAATATGAATCATAACCATTGTAAAAATATAAATCAAGCGAACTTGGAGATGTGAAAGCTATCATTTGCTTTTCTATATACAAACTTTTTTTAGCTGCATCAATCTCATCTATATCATTGGAATGAGAAGCAACATAATCAAAGTAATCAAGAGCTTTAGTGTATCTCTTTTCCTTATCGTAAAGGTATGCAAGCTGTAAATAAATCTTGGTTGCCTCAGGATGTGTCTTGATGTATTTCTCAAATGACTCTAATGCTTTTTTATTATCTCCTCTTTTTAGATACTCATATCCTTCATTCAGTAAATCATCACCTGTTTGTTCTTTTACAACAGTGACTTCATTTTTCTTATTCTCCTGTTTCTCTGCCTGTTCAATATAACCTATCTCAAGAGATGCAAGATTTATTTCGTTTGAGTCAGTTGAATTTTTAATTACATAATTAAAATATTGCTTTGCTTTCTGTAGCTGGTTTGTTTGCTTGTAGGCATAACCTAACTGCAAATATATTCTCATTTCAGAAGGATTATCCTTGATATAATCCTCAAAATAATAAATTGCAAGATCTACCTTACCTTCATTTAGATAACTATACGCTAAATCTAAGCGATTATCTACAGTTTGAGAATATATATCACCAGTTTTTAGAAAAAATACTATTGTGATTAGTATTATTAATATGATATGTTTTTTTATACTATTAATTTTCAAATTTACCCCCATTTGTTTAATGCAAATATTATGCCAAAGATTACTATACTTACTTATATAATTTTATCTATATGTTTTTTCAAATAAAAAACAATAATATCACTATCAAAACAATCTAAAAATATCCTCATTTTAAATTAAAATATAGTTTCTAAACTATATTTTAAAAGCAAGTAACTATGTTTTGTAGTTTTGAAATTTCTATTATAAAAATATAGTATCAATACTATCTTTTTTAGTAACTTCAAATAAAAAAACTTAGATTTTTTAATTATTTTTGGAGTTTTATATTTTGGCATTTTTTTTGCAAATCTTTAGGAAAAATAAATTTTAAGATTATGTTAGATGAGTTGAAACCTTTAAATACTGAAGAGGGAAACAATCAAACAGAAGCACAAAATAATTTTTTTAACTTTGACAATCTCAATAAAATTTTTGATAGAATTGAAAAAAATTATAAACACCTTTCCGAACTTGAAAAAAATTATTATTACAGTGGAAAAGATTTTACACCAAATGACACAGCCTCAAAAATAGCTTTGCTTGAAGATAAAATCAGAACAATCTATGCTCGAAAGTGCATTTCTGTTGTTTCAACACATACTAACAATAACACAAACATCTCTTCAAATTCACACACCCCCACCCCAATCAACTACGAATCAAAGGAAGCTTATTTACTAAGGGTAAAAGCTGAATTGCTCAGAAAACTTCAAGAAACTGAAATGACAATTAAAATGCTAACCAATGAGCGTCGGTAATCTCAGTTTTTAAATTCTCTATTAGTTTTGTAATTCGTGGGCCTGGTCTCATTAAAAGATTTTCATCAACCGAAATTAAACGGTTGTTTTTTATTGCGGTAGTTGAGTTTAATTTCTTTCTAAGTTCATCAAAAATAGCTTTTTTCTTATTCGAACTTGAAACATCAACAGGAACAATAATAATTTCAGGATTTTCTTTTATAACAGACTCATAATCCACTGCAGGATATTCAAGCTTTTCATTCCCAAAAATGTTTTGTAAATTCAATACTTCCAGCACATCATTTATATAGTTATTCTTATTAACAGTTATCAAAGGAGATATTGAAATTACTACAAAGCATTTGAACCTTACTCTACCTTGAAATTCATTGCCTACATTTGTAACTACAGAATCAATATTTTTGATAATAGAATCTGCTTCTTTGTTTCTGTTAACAAGATAACCAATTTTGCTAATTGTTTTTTTAATTCCTTTAATGTCTCGCGGATTTGAAACAAAGATGTTGTAATTCAAATTTTTAAAGGCACTATACGAATTTTTAGAATTGCCTTCAATTGTCATTAGAATTAAATCGGGTTTCAGCGATGCAACCTTTTCATAGTCAGGATCCAGCATCCCCCCGACTTTTTCAATGTTTTTCGCACCTTCAGGATAATCACAGTAATTAGTAACACCAACTAATTTTTCAGAAGCTCCTAATGCAAACATTATTTCGGTTAGATTTGGAGCAAGTGAAATCACGCTTGTAGGATAATGGTTTAACTTTAACTCATTATTTGCATCATCTATAACATCAAGTGATACCAAACCATCTTTTTTCTCTCCCTCACATGAGGAAAGTAATATCGTAACAATTACAATAATAAAAAAATATTTTCTCATTAAGTTTTTAGTTTTTTCTTTTTTGCAGCCGGAAAAAGCACATTGTTTAAAATTAATCTATAACCGGGAGAATTTTTGTGCAGGTCAAGGTTTGTTGGATCAGCCCCAACAAGATGTTGATAATCCTCAGGATCATGCCCCCCAAGTAAAGTAAAAGTTCCTCTTCCGTAATTGCTATGTATATATTTAACAAGATTTGTTCCTTCATTCATACCAAGAATAGTTACATTTTTCTTAATGTATTCCTTATGAAATCCTGAAGTTTGACCTAAAAATCCCTTTATAATGCTTGTATGACATTGTGTTAACATAGTAGGTACAGGATCAAGCTTTGCTGAAAATTCTACTAATTTAAAATAATCGTTCATCTGACCTAAATTAAGTAGATCGTGTGTAATATCTATTGTCGAAAAACTATATACATAAGGGTTCATCTCAATCTGGAAATTTTCAAATGCTATACAATCCGTAAAGTCGAGTTTATTATTTGCATCAGGATCAGCAGGATCTCCATCATACATCTCAGCACATATATCAGTATATTGTGCCGCAAGGGCAATATCATAAGTATCAGTTGCAGAACACATTGTAAATAAAAACCCTCCATTGGCAATATATTCACTTAATGTTTTTACAACTGCAAGTTTCAATTTTGATACTTTACTGAAACCAAGTTTTCTTGCCATATCCTCATTAACCTTCTTCTGAGTTATATACCATGGAGCTGTAGCAAATGAAGCAAAGAATTTACCATACTGACCTGTAAAATCTTCATGATGAAGATGTATCCAATCGTAATTTTTTAATTTCCCTGCAAGCACTTCCTCATCCCAGAGCCTATCATAAGGAATACCTGCATAGTCCAATGCAAGTTGTACAGCATCGTCCCAGGGCAGTGCATTAGGCGGAACATATACTGCTATCTTTGCAGCTTTTTCAAGATGAATAACATCTGTGTTATTATTTTCATCCTTAACAAAAGCATATACTTGAGCTGTTTGAGTTCCATTTAACAACTCATAATATACACCTTCTCTTTTACACTCATCTTCCAGTTTCTCACTGTAATTAAACATAAAGGAACCGCCACGGTAATTTAAAAGCCAATCAAGTTCTTTACCATTATATAGATGACGATAAGCTATCCCGTATGCTTTTAGATGATTAGTCTGAGTGTAAGATTCCATAGGTATCAGAAGTTTTGTTTGAGAATAAGTCTGCAGAACAAAACCAAGCAATACAATAGGAACAAATTTTAGAATATACTTAATCATAAAATTAAATTAATTTTAAAAAATGTAAACTTCAATAATAAATGTTGCATCTTGCTTTTGAAACTTCATGTGATGAGACTTCTGTTGCTCTGCTGAAAGATAACAATGTTGTGATGAACTTGATTTATTCACAGCTTGAACATCAGAAATTTGGTGGTGTAGTTCCAGAAATTGCTTCCAGAGAACATTTAAAGAAAATTCAACCTCTCACTGAAAAAATCTTCAAAGAAACGGGTAAAAGTATTAATGAATTAGATTTTATTTCAGCTACAAATGAACCCGGATTAATTGGTGCTTTGCTAATTGGTCTGAATTATGCAAGAGCCCTTGCTCTTGCTCTTGATATTCCATTTGTTCCTGTTAATCACATTCACGCGCATATTTATTCCGCTTTTCTAAGAAAACCTTCTCCAGAATTCCCTTTTATTGCGCTTGTTGTTTCCGGTGGTCATACGTTATTGGTACTGGTAAAAGACTTCTTTGAACATATAATTCTTGGAACAACTGTTGACGATGCGGCAGGTGAAGCTTTTGATAAAGTTGCAAAACTTCTGGGTCTTGGCTATCCCGGTGGTCCTGAGATTAGCCGCCTTGCAAAAGAGGGAAATAAAAACACTTATAAATTCCCTGTTGCAAGACTCAAACAAGGTTCTTTTAATTTCTCCTTTTCGGGAATAAAAACTTCTGTTTTGTATTTCCTTAGAGATAATAATTTTCAGCTACCTTTAGATAAAAAAATTCTTTCTGATATATGTGCTTCATTTCAAAAGTCAGTAGTTGATTCACTTTATAAAAATACCTTAAAAGCCCTTCAGAAGTTCAATGTAAAATCACTTGTAATTTCTGGAGGTGTGTCGGCAAATTATTATCTCAGGGAAAAGTTCCTGAATTTAGAATCAGATGGATATAATATCTTTATACCACCACACGAATATACTACTGATAATGCTGCTATGATTGGAATAACTGGTTACTATAAATTTTTATATACTAAAGATAAAAAATTTTATGAACTGCAAAGCTTTGCTGTACCAGCAAAAGCAAGACTTGACTTCAAGAATTTTTAAAAAACAACTTATATAAATAAAATTATGAACCCATTACAATTTTTAAAAGACAATTCAAGCACAATTATTAATGAAGCAACAGAAATAGTTACTTCATTAAAACTTAAAGGGTACACAAGAGTCGGTAAAGAACGTACAAAACAAAAACTTGAAGAATTACTGAAAAAAATTATGACTTGTATTAAAAAACGCAGTCTGATGCCCATTATTTCATACACTGATAAAATTGCTAAGGAAAGGTTTAATAGTGGTTATGATTTATATGAAGTACAGAGTGCAATTAACTCACTTGAACTTGTTATCTGGAATAAAATTTTTCAACAGGTACCACCTGAAAATCTTGCGCAGGTTCTTGGAACAATTAGCACTGTAATTGGCGCAGGTAAAGATAATCTGGCTCGTATGTATGTTTCTCTTGCTACAAATACAAAAAAACCAACCCTAAACTTAACTTCCCTCTTTGAGGGTAGTGAAAGTATAGTTAATTTATAAATTTTAATTTCATTATATTTGTTTTTGTTTTATGCTGCTTATTGCTGCAGTGTAGAGTTTTTTTAATATAATTAAAAATATGGACTTTAATTTATCTGAAAACGCTCTGGAGATTGCAAAACTCGCAAGAGATTTCGCAGAAAATGTCATAAAGCCAAAGGTAATGTTTTATGACGAATCACAGGAATTCCCTTTTGAAATAATCAATAAAGCTGCTGAATTAGGCTTTATGGGAATAACATTTCCAGAAGAATATGGTGGCTCGGGTCTATCAACCCTTGAGTATGCAATAATAATTGAAGAAATCTCTAAAGTAGATCCATCTGTAGCACTGACAATTGCTTCACATAATGGCTTGTGTACAAATCATATTTTTATGTTCGGAACTGAAAATCAGAAAGAAAAGTATCTTCCTTCTCTTACTACAGGTAAAAAACTTGGAGCATGGGGATTAACAGAAAACGTTTCAGGTAGTGATGCTTCAGCAATGAAAACAACAGCTGAAAAAAGTAACGGATATTACATTATTAACGGAAGTAAAACTTTTATAACTCAGGGAAGCGTTGGAGAAATTGCGGTGGTTACCGCTGTAACTAATAAAGAAAATCCGAAAAAAGGGATTTCTGCTTTTATATTAGAAAAAGGGATGAATGGTTTCAAAGTTGGTAAAAAGGAAAATAAACTTGGTATGCGTGCTTCTGATACAGCAGAATTGATTTTTGATAATGTGAAAGTTCCAGCCGAAAACCTTATCGGGAATGAAAACGAAGGTTTTATTCAGGTGCTGAAAGTTCTCGATGGTGGAAGAATTGGCATTGCCGCTCTGGCACTTGGAATAGCTGAAGGAGCTCTTGAAGCCTCTATTAAGTATTCTAAAGAGAGAAAGCAGTTCGGTCATACACTTTCAGAGTTTCAAGCTATACAGTTTAAACTTGCTGAACTTGCAACAGAAATTGAAGCAGCTAAATTGATGGTATATAAATCCGCTATAATGAAAGATAATAACGAAAATATAAATCAGATCGCATCAATGGCGAAACTTTATTCAAGTGAAGTTGCTGTAAGAGCTACAAACGAAGCTGTCCAAATTCACGGTGGTTATGGTTTCATCAAAGACTTTCCTGTTGAAAAGCTCTATCGTGATGTTAAATTGCTCACTATAGGTGAAGGAACATCCGAAGTTCAAAGGATGATTATTGCAAAAAATCTTCTGAAAAATTTATAATAAATTAACTTATTCAAAGTGTCAATACTTGATAAAATTGGATTTACAAAGCTTAAAGATGGTCTCTCAAAGACAAAGGATTCTTTAATTCAAAGAATTGGAAGTCTTGTATCCATTAAAAAAACTATTGATGAAGACTTCCTTGCAGAACTTGAAGAGATTTTCATTCTATCTGATATGGGTTATGACACAGCCCAGCAAATTATAGAAAACATTAAATTAAAAGCAAAATCAGAGAAATTTGAAACTGAAACAGAATTGAAAAATTTTGTTGTTCAGGAAATCAAAAATATTTTCCTTCAGGCAACTGAAATTTTTGGCTCTTTTGACCTTTCACACAATCAGAAACCTTATGTAATAATGATTGTTGGAGTCAATGGAGTTGGAAAAACCACTTCTATAGGTAAACTTGCATATAATTTTAAAAATGCTGGTAAAAGTGTTTTAATAGGTAGTGCTGATACTTTTCGCGCAGCTGCAAATGAACAGCTGGAAATCTGGGCTCAACGTGCGGGTGTTGACATAATTCAAAACCCAAATAGTAAAGATCCCGCTTCGGTTGCTTTTGACACAGTTAAAGCTGCAGTTGCAAGAAATATTGATAATGTTATAATTGATACTGCTGGAAGACTGCACAATAAATCTCATCTGATGGAAGAATTGAAAAAAATCAAACGTGTAATACAAAAGGTAATTCCCGAAGCTCCACACGAAATTTTTATTGTAATTGATGCTACAACAGGTCAGAATGGCCTGAATCAGGTAACTGAATTTAAAAATGCGCTTGGTAACATCACCGGAATAATACTCACTAAACTTGATGGAACAGCTAAAGGTGGAATTGTTGTTAAAATCTGTAAAGAGCTTTCTATTCCTGTTCGTTTTGTTGGTGTTGGTGAAAAAATTGATGACCTGCAAGTTTTTGACCCTGAAGCTTTTGCAAATGCGCTTTTTGAAAATTAATATATCTGTTTCTGAGTAAGAAAATAAAAATATTACCACCAAACTTATCCAATAGAATTGCTGCTGGTGAAGTTGTAAACCGTCCGGAATCCGTTGTCAAAGAACTCATTGAAAACTCTCTCGATGCTGGAGCAGATGAAATTACACTCATTATTAAAGATGCAGGTAAAACTTTAATACAGGTAATTGATAATGGTTCAGGAATGAGTCCCGAAGATGCCGAAATATGTTTTCTCAGACACTCTACAAGTAAAATTTCTACAGGTGAAGACCTTGAACATATTATAACCTTTGGATTCAGAGGCGAAGCTCTTGCTTCTATTTCTGCTGTTGCTCAAATTGAACTTAAAACCCGTACTGATGAAGATGAATTAGGTACTTATATTCGCATAGAAGATAATAAAGTGCTTGAAAAATCTCCCCTTCCCTGTGATAGAGGAACTTCGGTTGCAGTAAAAAATCTTTTTTTCAATACTCCTGCAAGAAGAAATTTTCTTAAATCTGAGCAGACTGAATTTAAACACATTTATGATACTTTTGTTAGAATGGCTATTTCTCATCCAGAGGTAAAATTTGTGTTCTACAATAACTCTGAACTTTTACATAATCTTGAGAAAACAGAACTAATTACAAGGCTCACTGAACTTCTCTCACCATCAGTTGTTAATAACCTTATACCATTTTCAAAATCCACGCCATACATAAATATAAGCGGTTTTATCTCTAAACCCGGCTTTGTAAAAAAAATCCGTCAGGAACAATTTATTTTTCTTAACCGTAGATATATCATCAATAAAAATTTGAATTTCGCAGTTTATTCTGCCTATGACGATTTAATTGAAAAAGGAAACTACCCTTCTTTTGTTTTGTTTCTTGAAATAGATCCTCGTAAAGTTGATGTAAATGTTCACCCTTCAAAGCTCGAGGTAAAATTTGAAGAAGAAGGTGTTGTTTTTGGTTTTATAAAAAGTGCTGTACGTGATGCATTGAAATCTACGGACCTGACTTTCAATGTTGGATTTGACAAAAGCGTTTCTAATATTCACACCCTTGAACATAAAACGGTTGAAAAACCTGAAAAAGATTTTACAAAGTTTTCCTTTCACGATGAATCTTCCTCTGTCCGAAAACCTGCTGAGTCTAATTTTAGAACTTCTGATTGGAATGAATTTTTCACATCAACCCCAAAAAAAGATGATAAAGAAATTGGCAAAATAGAGTTTCACCATAGACCTTCCGAAGAATACTTCCATATCTGGCAGTTCAATAATAAATATTTATTCTGTCAGCTCGAAAATGGAATTATGATAATAGACCAGCACGCGGCGCATGAAAGAATCTTGTACGAAAGATATCTAAAATTAGTTGATTCAAAAGGAGCAATTACACAACAATTGCTTTTGCCTGTAGTAGTAAAACTTTCTAAAATTGATTTTCAACTTCTTTTATCTTTGAAAAAGGAATTTGAAAACATTGGGTTTAGACTTAATTTTATTAATGATGAAGAAGTGGAAATACTTGGAGTTCCTCCGGACTTGCGTTCAGGACTGGAATCAACAATACTCGAGGAATTGCTGGCTCAATACAAGGAATATGAAATGAAATTCAACCTTGAAAAAAGAGATAACATTGCTAAGTCTTTTGCCTGTAAAAATGCCATTAAAACTGGAGATCCTCTTAAAAAAGAGGAGATGTTAAATTTAATAGATGAACTATTCTTATGTGAAACTCCTTATGTCTGCCCACACGGCCGTCCAACTGCAACTATAATAAAAACAGAAGAACTTGATAAAATCTTTGCTCGTGGAATGTAAAAATTTTAAATTTATAAAGAGTTAACTTTTTTAATTGCAAATAAAATAAAAATCGTATAATTTAATATAATATTTCATTGTTCTATTAGTATAGGGCTGGAATAAAAACATCTTTTATATAAACTGATTAATACTTTTAAAAAGATTCAGCATACACGGAAGGGTGGGTGAGTGGCTGAAACCAACGGTTTGCTAAACCGTCGTACGGGTAAAACTGTACCGAGAGTTCGAATCTCTCCCCTTCCGCAACACCTCTCCAAAAACCATAAATTGAAAGTTATACTGCCAATAATCAGAAATAATGTCGGCTTGAATTTTATTTTGGTCAGAAGCGTACTTTTCACTATTTTATTTCCCTTGCTTGATTTTAATTTGTTTGTTATAATTAAATACTAAAGTAAAGATTATTAATACTAAATAACGTACTATCAAGTTATTGAAAATAAGGTTAAAGAAAATAACATTGGAGAAATTATAAAGAAATACTGGACAATACAAGGTTTGTCGCAGGAAGATTTTGCCAAGAAATCTCGCGTCAAATATACCACCCTGACAAAAATTGAAAAAGGAGTTATCAAAAAACCTTCAGTTTTAGTAATTGCAAAAATCGCCAAAGCGTTAGGCGTTAATATTGATGAGTTAATAAAGTAAATATGCATAATACAAAAACAATGCCCAAAACCAAAAATCAATTAAAACCAAATTTGGAAGCAAAGGTTTCTTTTAATACCGAAAAGTTGGATATAAATTATAAGCGAACTTGTAATTGTCCTTTATCGCATATAAATTGCTTAACCCCAAAAGAATGGGT
>Ga0123519_10002432_pt1 | contig 31439 bp, 32 predicted proteins | sample YelNatPaOPRAMG02_FD_87396 | JGI IMG/M metagenome (GOLD analysis project Ga0123519, IMG submission 87396) | Hot spring microbial communities from Yellowstone National Park - Yellowstone National Park OP-RAMG-02 (version 2) | ecosystem: Environmental > Aquatic > Thermal springs > Hot (42-90C) ... | reverse complement strand
TATTTTGCCTGAAAGTTAATAGGTGGTGTGTAACCCAAGGCTTGATGAGGTCTCCGGAAGTTGTATTCTACTAGCCACTCAGTAAGGACCTGATTGAATTTCTGAAGATCTAAATGGAAGTTTCCCTGTGTCAAGAATTCTTCTACACAGGTCCACAACATATCAATTTTTGGTTAAATCTATTCTTTTTTGAGACAAAAATAGAAAAATAAAAGTTCTCTTTAGAGTTTTTTCTACTGCTGGGTCTAATTTTTTACTGAATATTTTTTGATGCCAATCGCGGATTATTTCTGAGCCATATTGAACAAATCTTGGCCAGTACCCAAGCTGAAGAGCAATCTTTTCTACTTCTGGTGTGCTTAAAACTGCATTTTCTTCTTTTAATTGCTGGTCATAATTTTTTTCAACACATTCTTTGAGGTCTGGAAAACGTTTTTTCAACCAATCGTTTACTACCGGATCTTCTATCACATTTTGAAGGTAACCAAAACCAATTTGAGGGTAAAGTTCTCTAATTTTTTCTGGAGAAAGCCCTAATTCTTTAGGATAAAGAGTAATGGCTCGATGACTACCTTCATGGCCAGCAACAAATTTTGCTAATTCAGGATTTTCTTTAATATGTAAGGGGTCAAAAGTAATAGAACCATCCTCTGGTTAAAAAAGCTCCCACCTCCCGGTTTTCCTAATTTTACCTCCATTCTAAAATCGCCACCCACTCTTTTGGCAATAATTTCTAAGATTTGCCAGTCCTTTTCAGAAATTCCTATTTTCTCAAGTTTCTCTTCTAGCAATAACTAAAATCTTCTTTCAGAAAAAACTGCGTTCTTTTAGATAAACACAAAGACAAATAAAAGCAAGAGATTAAAATTCAGCTCTTAGCTGGGGAGGTAGGATTCGAACCTACGAATGCAGGGTTCAAAGCCCTGTGCCTTACCGCTTGGCTACTCCCCAATAAAATCTACTGTTGCCAATTCTAATGGCAATTCAGGAATAGAAGAATATTTCATTTTTTTTTCCGCTTCCAAAAAAAGATTTAATGCTTTCTGAATTTGCTCATAATTAAATTTTTCCGCCTGAGCCCGAATTATTTTTTTCTCCTCTTCGTTTAAACCAACAATCAAAGGATTTATTGAACTTGACCCCACCCTTAAAAGCATTACCTGATGTAAATAATTAATTAAAGCGCCCACAAACTCATAAGGATCATAACCTTTTTCAAATAGTTCTTCTAAAAAAACAATCGCCCCAGATCTGTTTTTTTCTAACAATTTATCGATAAAGCTGTTTATTAAAGCAATATCTGGCAATCCCAAAATTTTTTTAATGTCCTCTGCTTTAATTGTATTATCTTGAAAAGGGGCGCCGACAAAGGTAAATGTTTGGTCTAATAACGCTTCACCGTCTCTTATAGAACCAGTTGCTTTTAAGGCAATTAATTCCAACGCCGCCCTTTCAATTTTAACTTTTTCTTTTTGCGAAATAATTTCCAGTCGTTTAATAATTTCTTCTACGGTTAATTTTCTAAAATCAAACCTTTGACAGCGGGAAATAATGGTGGGTATCATTTTATAAATTTCTGTGGTTGCTAAAACAAAAATAGCGTGAGGAGGCGGTTCTTCCAATGTTTTTAACAAAGCATTTGCCGCTTCTTTTGTTAACTGATGACTTTCGTCTATTATAAAAACTTTGTACTTCTCTTTTACCGGCGCAAATTTAATACCATCTCTTAATTCTCTTATTTCATCAATTCCCCGATGAGAAGCAGCGTCAATTTCAATTAAATCAAGCGATTGATTCTTTTTAATCTCCATACATGAGGCGCATTTATCACATGGTTCAAATTGGCCCTTTTGACGATTTCTACAATTTACTGCCTTGGCAAAAACCCGGGCAATGGTAGTTTTCCCCGAACCTCTCGGACCAGAAAAAAGATAAGCGTGAGAAATCATTTCCGCAGAAATAGCGTTGGTTAATGTTTTAACAACATGTTCTTGACCAATAATTTCGGCAAAGGTTTGAGGACGATATTTACGATATAAAACCAAATTTGACATTGATTAGTAATAAGTTAATTGAATTATTTTAAAATTACTTTTTAAAAACAATAAATTTATAACCAAGAAAATTCCAACAAGAAGCAATAATTATCCCCCCTATTTTTCCAACATTTCCCCACACCAAATGATTAATACCGCAACAAGGACCAATAACATTTACCAGTATATGAGCAACCCCAATTTGAATACCCGCGCTAATTAAGGTAATACCAAAAAACAAACTAAATTCAATACTAACTTTTTCTTTATCTTGCTTTTCAAAAGCCCAATATTTATCCGCAAAATACTTTATGATAGTGGTTATCATAAAAGAAATAGCAACAAAAATCAGGTATTTAACTCCTTCGGTAATATCAAAATATTTCATTAAAAAATTTAAAATCGTTAAATCAAATATAGCAAACAAAGCGCCTATTAAAACAAATTTAGCCAACTGAAAAACAAAAATAAATTTTTTACCTATAAGATAACTAATCCACAGGCAAAAAAAACTTAAAAAGGGAAATAAAATTAATAACAACCAGAATAAAAAAGAAACCCTAAATTGCGAGTTTTTTAAAAGCCAACAAAAAAACAAAGCCACAGCTTCGCCAACAATTAAAGATAAAACAATATCAATTTTTTTCATAAGCTTTTTTAAAAAACAATTTTTTTATTTTATTTAATTTTAATATAATATTAGCATAAAGTAAATCCTTTTCAAATTGTGTTCTTGCCAATGTGCTTTAAAAAGGTAAAATGAAATAAAGGGAGAAAAATAAAAAATGATTAAAATATACAATACCCTTAATCAAAAAAAGGAAATTTTTAAGCCGAGAATAGATAGAAAGATAAATCTTTTTGTTTGTGGCCCAACGGTTTACGACTTACCTCATTTGGGCCATGCCAAAACCTATCTTGCTTTTGATTTAATTGCCAAGTATTTAAGAGAAAGCGGTTTTAGGGTCTTTTATCTTCAGAATATCACCAACATTGACGATAAAATAATAAAAAAAGCAAATGAAAAAGGAATTGATCCCCAAGAATTAGCAAGAGATTTTGAAAAAGAATATCTAAAAGAAATGAAAGAATTAAAAATAAATAGCGTAACAAAATACGCAAGAGCAACTAATTATATTAAAGAAATAATTAATCAAATAAATCGGCTTTTGAAAAAAGGTTACGCTTACAAAATAAAAGACGGCATATATTACGACATTAGTAAGTTTAAAGATTACGGCAAATTAGCCAAAAGAACGATCTCTCAAGCAGAAGACGGCGTCTCCAGAATTGACGAGGCAAAAGAAAAAAGAAACAAAGGAGATTTTTGCTTATGGAAATTTTCCAAACCCAAAGAACCAAAATGGAAAAGTCCTTTTGGTTGGGGTCGACCCGGTTGGCACATTGAAGACACAGCTATTACTGAAAAACATTTTGGACCCCAATATGATATACATGGGGGCGGCAGGGATTTAATCTTTCCGCACCACGAAGCAGAAATTGCTCAAATGGAAGCAATATCTAATAAAAAACCAATGGTAAAATTTTGGCTCCACACCGGCCTTTTAACTGTTAACGGCCAAAAAATGTCAAAGTCATTAAAAAACTTTATTACTATTAGAAATTTTTTAAAAGAAAATAACGCTCGCGTACTAAGGTTTTTCTTTATTAAAAATTCTTACCGTTCAAATGTAGATTATAACGAAAAATCCATTTCTCAAACAAAAAAAGAATTACAAAAAATTGACGAGTTTATAAGACGACTCAAAGAAAAAAATTTCCCAAATTCAAAAGGTATTTATGTCAAAAAAATAATTGAAGAAACCAAAAAAGAAATCAAAAATTCAATGGATGACGATTTTAATACCCCAAAGGTTATTGCCACGCTTTTTAATTTTATTAATAAAGGAAACAAATTATTAGACAAAAAAAATGTTTCAAAAAATGAAGCAAAACAAATTTTAATTTTTCTTAAAGGAATAGACAAATTTTTAGGTTTTATTTTTTGGACAAACAAAAAAGAAAAAATTCCTGAAAATATTTTAATTTTAGCTAAAAAGCGAGAAAAATTTCGCCAAGAAAAAAAATGGGACAAGGCAGATAAAATTAGAAAAGAAATTGAAAATCTGGGTTTTAAGTTGGAAGATACAAAAAATGGTACAGAAATAAAAAAAATAATCTTATATTAAATTTTAAATTAAAATAAATAATAAAGCCTTGCTATAACATCAAGATTTTGTTAAAAATATGGCAGGAGTTATTTAAAAATAAAAAATGACAAACAAAAAAGATAAAAATATTCAAGAACAATTGCCGCCTCAAAATATTGAAGCGGAAAAATCACTGCTTGGTTGTTTACTATTTGATAAAAACGCAATTATTAAAGTTGCTGATTTTCTATTGCCTAAAGATTTTTATAAGCAAAACCATCAACAAATTTACCAAGCCATTTTAGACCTTTTTGAAAAGGGTGAACCAGTTGATTTGTTGTCTGTTTCCTCCCGGCTTAAAGAAAAAAACCTTTTGGAAGAAATTGGGGGCAATAGTTATTTAACCGAACTTATCAATAACGTTTTAACGGCGAGTCATGTTTTGAATTACGCTAAAATTGTCCAACGAAAAAGAATTTTAAGAGATTTAATTGACGCAAGCCAAGAAATTAACCTTTTGGGACACAATGAAGAAGAAGACATTGATAGCATTTTGGATAAGGCTGAACAAAAAATTTTTAGTATTGCCCAAAAAAGTTTAACGCAAAAGTTTTTTCCCATTAAAGAAGGATTGGAAGAAGCATTTGAAAGAATTGACAAACTTTCAAAATATAAAGGAGGATTACGGGGGGTTGCCACCGGCTTTACTGATCTTGATAATGTTTTGGCTGGTCTTCAAAAGTCCGACTTAATTATTTTGGCCTCACGGCCAAGCATGGGAAAAAGTTCGCTTGCCCTTAATATTGCAGCAAATGTTGCCATTAACGAAAAACTACCAGTGGGAATATTCAGTTTGGAAATGTCAAAAGACCAAATAATAGACAGGTTTATTGCCGCTTTGGCAAATATTGACCTGTGGCGATTAAGAACAGGCCGACTTTCCAGTGATGCTAACAACAACGATTTTGAAAAAATTCAACACGCAATGAGTATTCTATCGGAAACTCCAATTTTTATTGATGACGCTGCTTCTTCAAATGTTTTGCAAATGAGAGCGATGGCACGACGGCTCCAAGCAGAAAATGGTTTAGGATTAATTATTATTGACTACCTTCAACTGGTAGAACCAAGAAATTCAACAGCCAGTTTGGTTCAACAAATTTCAGAAATTTCCCGTTCTCTTAAGGGATTGGCCCGAGAACTCAATGTGCCGGTGCTCGCCCTTTCCCAACTTTCCCGGGCAGTAGAACACCGCACCCCCCAAATTCCACGTTTATCGGATTTGCGCGAAAGCGGCGGATTAGAACAAGACTCAGATGTTGTGCTTTTTATTTATCGTGAAGATAGGTATAATTCTGATACGCCAAGAAAAAACATTGCCGATATTATAATAGCCAAACACAGAAACGGACCAGTAGGAAAAGTGGAATTATATTTTGATGAAAGACAAGCCTCTTTTAGAAATTTAGAAAAAGAAGAATATAGCAATTATAGCGGCGAATATAATGAAGAAACATTTTAATATAAATTATGTACCCTCAAACAATTCAAAAACTTATTGAATTATTTTCTAAATTTCCCGGCGTGGGACCGAAAACCGCGGCGCGTTTTGTTTTTTACTTAATAAAAATCCCGCTGGAAAAATTTAATGAGTTCTCGGAAACGCTTACAGATTTAAGAAGAAAAACAAAAATTTGCCCCCTTTGTTTTTATCCCTTTGAAGGACAGGAAGAATTTTGCCCTATCTGTGAAAATAAAGACCGAAACAAAGAAATACTTTGTGTGGTAGAAAAAGAAAGCGATTTAGAGTCAATTGAAAAAACCAAAAAATATAAAGGCGTTTACTTTGTTTTAAATGGTACAATTTCTGGGTTAAAAAAAGACAAGGAAAATATTAGAATTGAAGAATTAAAAAAAAGGGTAAAAGAAGAAAAATTCAAAGAAGTTATTATTGCCACCAACCCCACAGTTGAAGGAGAAATAACAGCCTTACTTATTGAAAGAGAACTAAAACCGTTAGGTGTTATTACCACTCGCTTGGGACGCGGATTGCCAATGGGTGGCGAATTAGAATATGCTGACGAGGAAACTATTATTAGCGCCCTTGAACAAAGAAAATAATAAATTAATAAATTATCACTATTTTATTTCAATCTTTTTAATTTCAACCTCAAAAAATGGTTGACGATGACCCTTTTTTGTTCGGTGACGAGTTTTTGCTTTATATTTAAAAACAATTACCTTTTTATTTTTTCCTTCTTTCAAAATTTCTCCAATAACCTTGGCTCCTTTTACAAAAGGAGTTCCAATTTCAATTTTTTTATCGTTTGCCGCCAGTAAAACCTCTTCAAAAACAATCTCTTTTTTCTCTTTTTTTATGTCTTTAATTTTCTCTATTTTTATTTTCTTTCCCGGTGAAACTAAATATTGTTTTCCTCCGGTTTTAATAATCGCTAACTGTTCCATAAATTTTTTATTTGATTTAATAATTTTAATATTTTAACCCTTTAAATAAAATTTTCAATGCTTTTTTTACTCTTCTATTAACGGCGGTTCAACTTCTTTAAGGCTTATTTTTTGCCTTCCGCCGGCAATTTTTACCACATCTTTATCAACCTTAACAAATTCCCTACTGGCTTTATTGTAGGCACCCACCGTCACACTTAAATGATTGCCTAATTTTTTCATATATTCGCTGTATGTAAATAAATGCTTGCTTAACCGTTCAACCTCTTTAATAATTTCTTTTGCTTCTTCAGAAATTTTTTGATTTCTCAATCCCTGTAATACTGTCTGCAAATAAGCCAAAAAAGAAGTTGGTGAAACAATTATTACTCTTTTTTTTCCGGCATAATAAATCAGGTTGCTTGTTTCGTCAGTAACTGCTCCCACCTTATTAATCAGTAAATCGTAATACACCGCCTCCGAGGGAATAAACATAAAAGCAAAATCCATTGTGTTTTCTTCGGGTTTAATGTATTTTGAGGTTTCTTCAATCCGTAATTTCAAATCGCTAATAAAGGCAGATTCATATCTTTTCTTTTCTTCCAAATTTGAGGCTTCTATTATCCGATTATAATTTTCCAAACTAAACTTTGAATCAATAGGAATAATTCTTTTATCAATAAAAACCACCGCATCCACAATTGAGCCATCCTTAAAAGAATATTGGGTTTGAAAAGAACCCGGAGGTAAAACATTTTTTAAAACAGTTTCCAAATAATACTCTCCCAACACTCCTCTTTGTTTCGGATTCTTTAAAATATCCTGTAAACGTTTAATCTGCTCAGAAAAACTTACCACTTGTTTATTTGTTTCTTCAATTCTTGTAAGTTTTTCTGTTACATCACGGATAATTTTAGCGCTCTGTCCAAACTGAGTTTGAATTACCCGATTTGACTCCGACAATTTATTATCTAATAATTGAACAACATGATTTAATTGTTGTTGAAGCATTAATAAAGGTTCTGATCCTTCTGGTTTTTCTAATTCCTTTTTGGGGTTTCTTTTCAGTAATAAAACAAAAATCACTATCAAGCCAATAATGATTAATATTAAAAAACTAATTATTAATTGATTCATTAAACTAATGATATAATGTATTTTTTAAAAAATCAAGAAAATTATTCAAAAAAATTTGAGAAAAAACAAAGATAACATAAACTCCAATTAAAAACAGAGCTTCTTTTTTAGTAATTTTTCTGTCAGTTTTTACAACTATAAAGAAAAATATGGCTGAAATAATAAGAAAGAGCCGACAAATAGCAATAAGAGAAAAATCATATATTTTAATGGGACAAATTAAAGCAACTATTCCCAAAACAAAAGTAGCGGTAATTATTACGCTACCCATTAAATCTCCCAAAAGCATCCAATCTTGACCTTTCTTTGCGGCTTGAATAGAAAAAAATAACTCTGGCAAAGAATTTCCCAAACCAACCAAAAAAACTCCAATCAATACAAGTGGCAAGTTCAAATATCCCACAAAAAATATAGATGATTTAACAATACCCTGAGCGGCTAAAATAATAAAAAAAAGGGAAAATAAAAATTTTATTACACTTTTAAAAAAAGAACTAAAACCTATCTTCTCGTTAATCCCATTATAAATCTTTTTAAATCTTTCTTCTTTTGAAAAAACCCAGCCAATATAAAGTAGAAAGGCTAAAAAAAGAATTAAAGCATCGGCCCTAGAAAGAATACCATCGGAAATTAAAATCAATGGTAAAATAGCAATTAAAATAGTAAAAACCGAACTTCCTTGAGCAGTCCTACTAGAAGCAGAAAGTCCCATTTTTGAAATCAAGGCCGCGATCCCCGCCACTAAAGAAAGGTCAATAATATTCCCACCAATAATATCGCCAAAAGAAATCTCCGGCACCTTGTTTATAGTAGAAATAATTCCAACAAAAAGGTTCGGCAAAGAAACGCCAAAAGCCATCATAAAAAAAGCAACAACAAATTCTTTCCAACCTAAAAATTTAGCAATTTTTGACAAAGCGTCAACCAACCACTTACTAGAAAAAGCAAGAAAAAAGCAAGAAATTAAAAAAATGAAAAGATATAAAAAAAACATAATATTTTATAGAGTGCTCTCAATGGGATTTGAACCCATGTTCCCAGCTTGAGAAGCTGATGTCCTAAGCCGCTAGACGATGAGAGCAACGCTAAAGTTAATTTACCATAAAATTCAATTTTTGTAAAATTTTTATTCTTTAATTTTTAAGGCTTTTATTTTTTGAGATATTTCCACTAAATTCATATCTAAAACAATACCCACTGCTATTGCCGCTAAGATGTTATATATCTCTTCTTTTAAAGATATGTTTTTAATCCAAAACGGAACAATACTTCCCAAATAATTTACTTTAAAATTTGTTTCATCATTATTTTTTTCTTCTTTTGTATTAATATCAATGTTTAAATCCGTTGCCTGAAGATCAGATTTTTTGTAAAAGCCGTAGGTTAAGAAAGGGATATGGATTGATTTTATTATTTCTTTATTCTGTTCGTTGTCAAAATTAAAAACCAAAACCCCTCGCGATGGTATTGCCATAATTAAATCCTTTATCCAAATAGTTTCTTTTTCGCTTTCAAAGCGATTTATTACCAGAATACACAACCTTGATTTTTTTAACATAAATTCAATTTCCCTAAAAACCTCCTTATTAATTAACTCACTTCCAATAATTTCAAAATCAAAATTTTTCTTGCTTAAAAGTTCAGAAATAATTTTTTTTGTTACGGAATAATCTTTTCCTAAAACACAAATTACTAATGGTTTTCTAAAAAGAAAAATAATTTTTTTAAAAAGATTCATAATCGGGCGGTATGGCGTAATAATTTATAATATATTCTGCCAGTTCTCTAAAAACCGGCACCGCGGCAGTTACTTTATTTTTCGGATCGTCTAATTTAACTAAAACCAAAAATTGAGGATTAAAAGCAGGAAAAAAGCTAATAAAGCTTTGCCATGTTTTACTTGAATAGCCTTTTTTGTTTATATTCAAAGATTTCCATGGAACTTGAGCGGTTCCGGTTTTTCCGGCAATATAATAACCGGGGATTTTAGCGTTCTTGCCAAAACCATGTTCTACCACGCTTATTAACATGGCAGTTAATTGAGAGGCGGTTTTTTGAGAAATAATCGGCTCATCTGATAATTGTGGTTGTATTTCCTGTATGGACTTATCTTTATCAACAATTTTTTTAACCATAAATGGCTTTACTAATCTACCACCGTTGGCAATGGCGGAAAATGCCCGAACCATTTGAATAGGAGTTATTCCAATCCCCTGACCAAAAGAAGCAGTGGCAAAATTAATATCAGAGCCTTTTTTAAGATCCTTATTTCCTAAGAAAATCTCGCCTTGTAAATCAATACCCGTTGGATTAAAAAAACCAAATTTATCAATATATTCCAAAAAGGTTTGATGGCCAATTTGTTTTTCCACAAATATAGCGCCTGTATTAATTGAATACTCCAAAACCTCTGTCATTGTTCTTTTACCCCAAGTTTTATTGTTATAATTTTTAATAGGGTAACCATTAATAACCACACTTCCCTCATCAACATAGGAAGTTTCTGGGGTGATCTTTTCTTTTTCTAAACCAACTGCCATTGTTATTGGTTTAAAAATAGACCCAGGTTCAAAAATTTTTGAAATGGCGTTATTTTGAAATAAATCTAAGTCTTCAATCTTTGAATAGTTGTTTGGATCAAATCTGGGAAAAATTGCCAAAGCCAAAATTTCACCGCTTATCGGATTCATAACAATGATTTGACCACTATCAATATCTAATTCTTTTTTTGCTTTCTCCAACAGCTCTTCTGTTTTAAATTGAATATTATAATCAACAGTTAAAAAAATATCGGCGCCGTCAATATTGTCTAAAAAAGTGTCAAAAGTATTTTGAATCTTTTCTTTCCCCTGCAACACATTATCATAAAAACCCTCAATTCCGTACTGTCCTTTATCTTCCCCTCCCAAAAAACCAACAATATGGGAAGCCATCAATCCTTGGGGGTATTTTCTAAAAAACGTTTCTTTTATATCAACGCCCACTAAACCAGATTTTTTTATTTTATCTTTTTCCTCTTCGGTTAGGTTTGTTTTTATTTTCTCAAATAAGCTTTCTTTTTTAAGTTTTGTTAAAATTAATTCTTTATCTATATTTAAAATTTCGGAAAGAATTTCAGCTGTTTTTTCTTTTTCTTTTATTTTATCTGGACAAACAGAAAGATAGTTCCCCTTTACATTGGTAGCTAAAACTTCCCCTTTTCTAAAAAAAATTTTTCCCCTTTCTCCTTTTACAATTTGAAAATTTTTTTGCTGACCATAAGCCAGTGCTTTATAATAATCTCCTTTAATAATTTGAATATAAAATAAGCAGCCAATAAGGACTGCTCCAAATAAAATAATTATAAGAAAAACTAAATTAATGCGCCAATTTTTCATTTTCTTTATTGGATAAAACTCGTTGTGAAACAATTTGATAGTCCATAACTTTAATAAAATGAATTTTATTTGGATTTACTTTTTCAAAATTGAAAGACGTAATCAACTCTGCAACTTTGTCTAATGAATTATTTTCTATTAGATTAACTTCTAATGCTTTATTCTCATTTGAAAGTTTAATAATTTTTTCTTTGTAGTTTTTAATTGAATATATTTTTGATATTTCATCGGTGATTTGAAAAAGATAAAAAGCCAAAAAAATAGTAATCAATAAAACATTAAAAATCAAAAAAAACCTTAAAAGGAACAGTAACTTAAAAGAAGATACTCTTAATGAATTATTTTTTACCAAAGAATGAGAGTGAATAAAATTATACATATTAAATTAATTAACTTATTTATTTTTTTATTGCCGCTCTTAACATTGCGCTGCGCGAACAGGGATTGGTTTTAATTTCTTCTTTGGATGGCCTTATTGGTTTTTTGGTTAAAACTTTTAATAAATTTTTCTTTGCCTCTTCTTTAAAGAAAAATTTAACAATTCTATCCTCTAATGAATGAAAAGAAATTATCACAATTTTCCCCCCGGGCGCTAAAATATCTCTTATCTGAGGAAGGGTGTTTCTTATATTATTTAATTCACCGTTAACCGCAATTCTAAATGCTTGAAAAATTCTATCTGGCGAATAAATTCGCGCCCTTCTTATAACTTCCAACAATTTAAATGTCGTTTTAATTGGCCTTTCTTTTATAATTACTTTCGCCAATCTTTTTGCAAACCATTCTTCTCCGTATTCTCTTAAAATGTGCTCTATTTCTTCTTGAGAATATTCATTTATAATTTTTTCTGCTGTAAGATTATTACCCTGAGTATCATATCTCATATCTAATGGTTCGTCTTCTTGAAAAGTAAAACCTCTTTTTGACTCTTTCACGTGCCACAACGACATTCCCAAATCAAATAAAATTCCACAAACAGGCCCAAAATTATTTCTCTTTACAATCTCTTTTAAATTTAAATAAGAATCATTAACCAAAACTAGTCTATCTTTAAATTCTTTAATTTTTAATTTACAATTTTCAATTTGTGCTGGATCGCGATCAATTCCTAACACCTTTCCATTGGGTTGATTTCTTTTTAATATTTCAATGGTGTATCCGCCCTCACCAATGGTAGCGTCAATAAAATTTTCATTCGGCTTGGGATTTAAAATCTCTAAAACTTCTTTTTTAAGAACTGGAATGTGTCTTCTCATTTTAAATTTCTAATTCTGGTAAATTTTCAGCAACCTTATCTATGTCTTGTTCAGCTTTTTTTCTATATGTTTCCCACTTTTCTGAATCCCAAATTTCCAATTTATTATAAAGCCCGCAAATTGTCACATTTTTCTTTAAACCAGCGTATTTCTTTAAATAATCCGGAATTAATATCCTCCCTAATTTATCCAAAAAAACTTCTGTTGCTCCGCCTAAAATAGTTCTATTAAACTTTCTATTCTCTGCTTTTGCGGTTGATAATTTTTTTAATTCTTCCATTGCCGCTTTCCATTTTTCTTCTGTATAAACCACTAGGCAACCATCAAATCCGCGGGTAATAATAACTTTTTTACCCAATTCTTTTCTAAATTTAGCTGGAAGCGACAATCTCTTTTTTTCGTCTATTAAATGCTGATACTCGCCTATAAACATATAAATATTAATAACCTACTTATTTTGAGTTATCCCCCACTTTACCTACTTTTCCCATAGTTTTCCACAATTATCCACTTTATTTAATTTATACCCCACTTAATATATTTTAGTCAACACTAATTTATTCACAGTTTTTTCACACTTTTAAAAAAATGAAAAACAGCTTATAAAGCTGTTTAAAAAAAATAAAAAAATAGTAAAAAATTAACTTCTACTAATAATTGTCAATTTAAATTCTTTGGGATCAATGGTAATTGTTTGTCCCCTCTCTATCTGATTTAAAAGCAAGGCTTCAGCTAAAACATTTTCTATTTTATCCTGAACAACCCTTCTCATTTCTCTTGCGCCAAAAACAGGATTATAACCAAGCTCAACTATTCTTTCTTTTAACGCTTCGGTAACAACAAATTCAATTCCCTTTTCTTTAAGATTATTTTTTATACCCGATAACATCATTTCGCTAATGCTTAAAAGATTTTCCTTGCTTAAAGATCCAAATACCACCACGGCGTCAAAGCGATTAATAAACTCCGGTCTAAAAATTCTATTCTGAAAAACAAAATCTAAAATTTTACTTTTCACCGTTGACCAACTATTTTTTTCTTTTAGGGCGTTTAAAATTATTTCATATCCAGCATTTGAGGTTGCAATAATGATAGTGTTTTTAAAATTTACTTTTCGGCCAAAACCATCTGTTAAATAACCTTCGTCCAACACTTGTAAAAATAGATTTAAAATATTGGGATGAGATTTTTCTATTTCATCTAAAAGAATTAAAGAAAAAGGAGTTTCTCTTACGGCTGAAGTTAAAAGACCAATTTCTTTTTCTGAACCAATAAGACGAGAAATATCTTTAATATCTTGAAATTCCGACATATCCAGTCTAATCATTTTATTTTCTGAGCCAAAATAATTTTCCGCTAATGCTTTTGCTGTTTCTGTTTTCCCCACTCCCGTGGGTCCCAAAAAAAGAAAACATCCCATCGGACCCTTTCTAATGGTTATTCCTGATCTTGCCCTTCTTAAAGCAGTAGAAATTTCTTTTACTGCTTCTTCTTGGTTAACAATTCTTTTGTGAATTAACTTTTCCAAATTAAGCAATGCCTCTTTTTCTTTACCCGCTAATTCGCCCACGGGAATTTCGGTTTTTTCGGTAATAACTTTAGCAATATGGTTCGGTAAAACCACTTTTTCCTTTTTTAAACTAATAAGATAAACTACCGCCGCGTCCAATATCTTTATTGCTTTCTCCGGAAAAGGATCAGAAGGAAAATAACGATCGGTCAAAGAAATTATTTGACGGAGCGCCGGATAAGAAACAAAAATTTTATATTTTCTTTCTAACCCAAAAGTAAAATATTCTAAAAGAATTAAAGTTTCTTCTTTTGAAATTCCGGAAACTTCCACTTTATTAAAAAGAGACAAAACAGAAGGATTTTTTTCAATATAACGATGTAAACCCTCATAAGTAGTAATACCAATTAATTGAAATTGGGGAAAACGAAGATAGGGGGTGATAATTCCGGAAATATCAACTATTCCAGGGTGAGGTTCTTGACCAAGGTAGTTATGAATTTCATTAATTACCAAAATAATATTGCCAGCAAAAACCACCTCTTGAAAAATCTTATCTAAAACAAATTCAACCTCTTCACCACTTTCTATTTGAGCCAGCAAAGAAGGCATATTTAATTCAACGACTCTTTTGTAATTGAGTTGGGGTAAACTTTTTCCCAAAACGCTTCTTTCAATGAAATGATAAACAAGGCTTTTTCTACCGCTACCGGGTTCCCCAATTAATAAAACACTGTTTTTTTCACCTGAAATCAAACTTCTTTCTAATATTTTTATTTCTTCGTTGTGACCGATAAATTCCACATTTTCTTTTTTAATTAATTCTGTTAAATCAAAAGAATATTTATCTAATGTTATGGTATAACCGCTGCTCCAATTTTTAGCCAATGTTTCCTTTTTTGCTAAATTTTCATATTCCCAAAATCTTTTCCTTTTTTCAATTTTTTCTTCAATACGTTCTAACCATAAAACTAAATTATCAATATCTTCGCTTTTAAGATTGTAATTAATCAAAATTTTTTTAAAAATAGGATCAACCCTTGCTAGGGCGCTTAAAAGGTCGCCAATTTCAACCCTAAAATGGTTTTTTTGTCCGGCTATTTTAAAGGCCTCGTTAATGGTTTCTTCAAAGGTAGAAGAAAATTTTGGAAAAGAACTCTTTTTAAATAATTCTAAATTCTTTATCTCACTTATAATTACTCTTTTTATTTCTTCAAAATCCAAAAGAGCCCTCTCAAAAATAAATCTAAGATTGGGATTATCTTTTAAGATAAAAAAGAAAAGATGACTTGAACTTACTTCTGAAAAACGACCCCTCTTTAAAGATTTAACAATTGCTTTAGCGGTTTCAAAGCTTAAAAAGTCAGCCAAATTTTCTGTATCTACATTTATTTCTTTTAATCCCCTTTTTTCTTTTTTAAAGAAGAAAGGATTTTTTAATTTTTGATTGAAAAAGCTCTCGCTAAGTTGAAAAAATAAAGAAAAAACAAGAAAAATCAACGAAAGACCCAAAAAAAACCTATTGTTTTCTTTTAAAAAACTTTTTTCAAAAGAAATAAAACCATAAAGAAATATTAAAAGAACGAAAAAAAATAAAAAGAAAAAAAATTTCTTTAAGTTTTTGGCGTAACGAAAGACAAAAAATTTTTCCCATTTTAACGCCGAATAAATTTTTGCCCTTTTTATGTCAAACATAATTTTATTCCAAACAATAATCCAAGTAATAAAAAAATTGGCAATAAAAACCAAGCAATAAAAACCACTAATCCTAATAAGAAAATTAAAATCTCCGTTATTAATCCAATCAATATCACAAAAAATCTAACAACCGCACCGATAATTCGCGACATAGAATTAAAAACAAAGATCTCAATATTTTCCCATACCTCAAATATCTTTTTGTAAGGATAAGAATATTTTCGCCAAGGAGAAAAAAACGTTTTTAAAAGAATAGGAATTGAAAAATAGTTTAAGCCAAAAATGAGAAAATTTTTCCATCCCTTTAATATCTCCTTAGGTACATCTTGAAATTGCCAAACTACAATATCTAAAAATATACTCATATATTTTTTTATTTATTATTCCTTATTATATTATACAATATCTCTAAAAAAAACAAAAAGAAATTTAAAAAGTCAACATTCTAATTTTAACTAATTACTCTAATAAAAAACGCAAAAAAGATTATGCTAAACCTATTGTAAAATAAAGGCATATCTTTTATTTTAATAGGTTTAGTATAAAAAGGTGCTTTTTTTATTCAATTTGAACCTACTTTATTAAAAATTCCTGAAAGAATCTAATCGCCGATCGCTCCGCCCCTGCGCCGCTTTGCGGCGTGGCTTCGCTTGCGGCTTAAGCGCCCCATAATTAAATATAAAGCCCCATTAGAAACTCAACTTAAACTCATTATCTTATAAAAAACTCTCCACATAAAATTTTGTACAAAAGTTTTTTGTCTTATTTCTAACGGGGCTCTCGCCAAAAGTTTTTTACAAAATTTTTTGCGCCGTCATCTAAATTCTTAAAATTTATGCGTATAACGGCCGTGTATATCTGATGTTTTCGGAGCGTAGGGGAAAAAAATTTGGATGAAAGTTCTGTAAAAGCCGTAATCAGATACACGCTGTTGTGTGATGTAGCGAGAAATTTCTATTCCTTATTAATTACTATTTTTGGGCAATTTATTTTTTACCCATGATTGTATCAAAATCTTCTTTGCTAAGTGAAACACGTAAAGCGTTTTTTCTGGCGCTTCTATATACATAAACTAAATACTCTAAAATTTTATTACACCCAAGTTCTTAAAAGAAAATTATTTATCAGCCCAGAAAATTTTTTTGCGGACGGCAAAATTAGCCGGGATTGAAAAAATGTTTCCTGTCACAGTTTGAAACATATTTTTGCCACCCATTTTTTAGAAAAAGGAATTGATATTAGATACATTCAGAAATTATACCGGAAATTTAAGTTTTAGTGGGCAGCACAGGGCTCGAACCTGTAACCTTCCCGATGTGACCGGGACGCTCTACCGTTGAGCTAGCTGCCCAAAGTTATGAATTTATCTAAATTTAAATTGCCGATTATCTTTATCTATACTATAATAAAAATAATTACCATATGCAAATTTTTGAACTTCATTTTAACCCAAAAATTAAAGAAGAAAAAACCTTTGATAGTTTTGTTTATTATCCAAAAAACGCCTACGAAAAAAAATTAGGCGATTTGTATTTAGTGGGAGAACTTGAAAATACCCTTCCTCAAAATGTAAAATTTTTGGACAAACTGGCGAAAATTATCAAAGAAAACTACTACTCTTTTTATAACAGGTCGCCAGAAAAAGCTCTTTCTGAATGCCTTAAAAAAGCAAACGAATATTTAGCCCAAGAAATAAAAAAAGATAATGTCAGCTGGTTAGGAAATTTGAATTTTGCTATTCTTGCTTTATATAATTCAACTTTAATTTTTACCAAAACAGGCGAAATTAAAATTTTACTCTTAAGGGGTGGACAGGTTATAGAAGTTGGCAAAGAACTTGATTTAAATGAAATTGAACCTTATCCATTAAAAATCTTTTTCAACATCGCCACAGGTAAAGTCGGTGAAAACGATATTATTTTAGTTTTAACCAACGAAATTTTTAATTTCTTTAAATGGCAAAATATCCTAAATAAATTAGCTCAATTAAAAAATGTTGATTCTAAAAAAATAAAAGAGGTTATTCCCTCCTCTCTTTTTATAAAAGGAGAAGGTAGCAAGGTATCTGGCATCTGTTTTTTAACTGTCATTGAACCAAAAGAGAAAAAAATAAAAAAATTTTTAAAGATCTTTTTTAAGAACAATACAAAGGTAAAAAAATTATCAGAAATTCCCCCGTTTAAATTTTTCTCTCAATTATTTCGTCCCTTTAGAAATTTCTCTTTAGAAATTTTTCGCCAAAAAAGTAAAAATATAATAAAAAAGCTCCAATTAAGCACAGAAACCAAAAATAAATTAAAATTGTTTTTTCTTTTAATTTTAATTCTTTTATTGGGATTTTTAATTTTTCAAGAAAAGGACAACAATAACAAAGAAAAAACAACAAATAAAGATTTTTTTATTAAAATAGAAGAAAGAATACAAGAAGCAGACAAATTCTTAATCTTTAAAGAAGAGAAAAAAGCAAATGAAATCCTTAAATCTATTTGGCAAGAAATTTGTTCTGTTAAAGAAACGCCGGAAATATATGGCCTAAAAAATAGGGTTAAGGAAAAACTTGAAAAGTTAAATAATTTAGAAAAAATTGAAAACCCCGAACTGGTATCACAATCCAATTCCAACTTGTTTTTTTCTCCTTCTAATTATGTGGTTAAACCTCCTCAATTTGATTTTAATTTTGATATCTCAGCTTCTTACCTTGATAACCTTTATTTTTTGGATAAAAAAACCTGTAAAATTATAAAGTACGCTTACCATTTACAAACAAAAACCTTTAAAGAGGCAATTTTATGGAAAGAAAAAGATGAAAAATGTATTAACCCAAAAGCAATGGCTATTGACGGTTCTGTTTGGATTGTAAACTCAGATAATTCTATTATTCGTTATTATTTTGGATTATGGCAAGAAACCTTAAAAATTGACATTTTTCCCCATTTAAAAAATATTACCCAAATAAAAACAGGGAAAAATATTCCCTATCTTTATCTTTTGGAACCAGAAGAAAAAAGAGTAATTGTTGTTAATAAAAAAGGAGAAATTATCAAACAATTTCAAAGTGAAAAGTTTGATAATTTAAAAGATATTAATATTTCCTCTGATGGAAAAATAATTTATCTTTTAAACAAAACTGAAGTTTATAAGGTAAAATTATTTTAATTCTACCTTAGCGCCAGCTGCTTCAAATTTCTTCTTTAGATCTTCTGCTTCTTCTTTCTTAACATTTTCTTTTATTGTTTGAGGAGAAGTTGCTGCTGCGTCAACCAAATCTTTGGCTTCTTTTAACCCTTTTCCCAATGCATCTCTAACCACTTTAATAACTTCAATTTTTTTATCCCCCACTGCCACTAACTGAACATTAAACGTACTTTTTTCTTCTTTATTACCTCCCGCTTCATTAGAATTAGAAGCGGCTGATACCATAACAGGCGCGGCAGCTGATACTCCAAACTTCTTCTCTAAAACCTTAACCAATTCAGCTAAATCCAAAACTGACATTTGTTCTATTTTTTTAACAATATCTTTAAATTTTGATGGAACCTCAACTTTTTCTTCTTTGTTTTCAGTAGTGTTACTCATATAATTATTTTTTTACTTTTGATAAAATATTTATTAAACCTCTTATATTCCCCTGTAAAACATTTACAAAATTGGAAACAGGAGAAAAGATACTTGATACGACCTTTGATAAAAGCTCCTCTTTTGAAGGTATTTGGGCCAACGCGACAATTTCTTCCATTTCCCTAAATTTACCTTCAAAAAAGCCGCCTAAAATTTTAAAATTGCTATTTTCTTTTGAAAAACTATGAGCGATTTTAGCGGGCGATATCTCATCTTTAAATCCAAAAACCAAAGCCACCTGACCCTTTAATCTTTTTATGTCAAAATCAACTTTTTTCTCTTTAAATGACAATTTTAATAAAGTTTTTTTAATAACTCTTAAAAGACAATCTTTCTCTTTTAATTTCCTTCTTAAATCAAAAACGCTATTGGCTTTTAATTTATCCATTTCAACAAAAATAGTTATTTTCTGTTTATCAAGATCTTCTTTTAATTGTTCTATTATTTTCTTTTTTTGTTCTCTTGTTTGAGGCATATTATAATAAAAAATCTGTGAACTAATCACAGACAAAACAATAAATAACCTTAATTTTTGTTTTTTTCAAATTTTATTGTTCCTCGGCGGGACTTACTCTATTTACTTTTTCTGTTTTTGTAAATAGAACCCGCTGTCTGTGGATAATTCGTAATTTAAGTTTTAAAATTGTTATTTTTTTCTCTGTTATATTATTTTAAATATTAACTTTTTTTAAAAAAATGTCAATAGTTCTGTTCTTATTTCTCAACACATAAAAGCTTATGGACACTGTCGCAATATTTACCAACTAATATGCTGTAGTTATTATTTTCCAAACCAGAACCAAAACCACCCACAGCAACAGCGCCAATAGAAACCCCTTGAGGGGTATAACAAACAGGAAAGGACGAAACGGATACCCCGGGCAAGTAGTCCTCAATAAATTTATTGTTATTGGTCCAATTTTGACAACTAACAGTAAAACTATATTTTTCCACTGTAGAGGATACATTATAAGCCAAAATATTAAGACAACTTTTTTTGCTGTTTATGTCAAAACGCCCAAGCCAAATATCGGTTAAATTTTGTAAAAAATCTTTATCTAACTTTCCGCTTTGAAAACCAATAACCTTTGCCCAAAATTCGTCAAAATTTTTCCCCAAAAAACGATGACATGTGTCTCCTCTTTCCAATTTAAAATCAGGTTCAGCTAAAACAAAAATACCGTCTCCTTTTCTTGTTGTATTATTTAATCTTTCAAGAGCTGTTTCCTTGTCGCTATCACCACCTAAAAAAGCCTGCCACTCTCCCTTAAAACCCTGTTCTTCTGCTTCTTTTTGGCATATTTTATCGGCGCCCTCAAAACCATCTAAATTACCAGAATAACTATTTTTGGTAATAAATACCCGCCTCAAATTTGGAAAATTACTTGGTAAATAAAGCCATTCACGATCAATAGAAAGAGATTCGCAAGTATTTAAAAAAGGATAAGTAATAGCAAAAGAAGCGTTTGAATAATCAATTTTATTACCCTCTTTCCAAGGATATTCTAAAACCGCAATCCAAAACCCGTCTCCGTATTCTTGTCCGGGATAAATCTTCCATTGATATTTACCAACGCTCGCAGGAATATCTTTTGCAATCCACTTTGCCTCTTTTTCTTTAAACAAAACAATCCCCACCCTATCTATTCCTTTTGCCTGCCAAACAATATCATAACTTTTGCCAATTTCCCATTCTTCCATGCCATTCGGACTTAAAACAGTAATGCCTTTGTTGCTGAAACTAAAAAATAAATAAAATACTGCTCCTAAGGTTATTAAAACGCCAAATACAATAATGAAAAACAAACTTTTTTCTATGCTAAATCTTTGAAAAATTGAATTATCCATATTACTTATTTTTATAACTTTTAAGAATTTGCTCCTTATTAATTATCAGCAACAAAACAAGGAGGATTTATTTTGCTGTTTATTTTTTTGTTTAACTCGGTTACTTGGTTTCTATTAAATTGTTTTTCTGGAAAAATCAATCCTGTTATATAAAGATTTTTTTCCTCGTTTCCGCATTTTTCTAACCAACATTTATAATTAGACTCTTTTTCTGTTTTACCCTTTCCCAAGGTACCCACATATATTATATCATCACTTCCATCCTTTCTACAAAGGATTGCGTATAAGCCAATAATTTTAGTGGTCTCAAAAATTCCTTTTTTTTCAACTTCTTTTAGTATTTTAACCGCGCCAAAATAAACCCCTCCAATATTAATAAATTCTGGCGGAGGAGGAAAATCAGAAAAAGGAGCCGGAGGAAACTCAGAAACAGATAAGGGGGACTTTTCTTTTTTTATAAAATAAATACTTAGGGTAAAAATTAAAACTACTATAAAAAAAATGAAAAAAACATATAAAGACCTTAAAATAACTTTCCGACCATGTTCCCTTTCTTCTTCTTGGAAAAAAGCCATAAAAATGCCAACAATAAAAGAAATAAAAATAATAAAAAAAACAATAAAAAAAACAATAAAAGCAAAAGTAAAAGGAAGATTCCCGCTAATAATGTTAAAAATTTTATTAAAAGTATCAATAAGTGTTGCCATTTTATTTTCTTATTATACCAAATCTCGCCAAATAATGCTATTTTGCAATACTAACTGAATAATAATCTTATTTTTAGAAATTCAACCGGTATTTTTTCTAATAAACTATTTAAAAATTACATTAGTTAGAAACTTTCTTATTTTTTAAATATTTTTCTATTGCTAAATTATGCTCTTTTAAGGTTTTGCTAAAAATAGTTTTACCATCATAAGCAGACAGATAGTAAAAATATGGACTCTCTTGGGGAAAGATTGCTGCCTCAATGCTTTCTAATCCTGGATTACAAATAGGTTTTGACGGTAAGCCCTTGGTTTTATAAGTATCCAAAAAAGCGTCAACTTGTAAGAGCATTCCCATCTTTAACCTCTTCCATAAAATTCCTGAAACAACTTTTTTATCTTCAAAGGTCTTAACTTCTTTTTCTAAAATAGAAGCCATTATAACTATTTCAGAAAGTGTTTTATTTTTTAATGCAATTTCTTCTTTAAATTTTGATTCTACCTTTTTTTCAAAATTATAATGGATTCTATCAATAATCTCGTTTAAATCTTCCCCGGGTAAAATTTCGTAAGTATCCGGAAAGAGATAACCCTCTAAATCGTCGTTTATTTTCTCTCCCTCTTTTAATAAACCATTTTTTTTAAAATAACTTTCAATATCTTCTATTGTCCAACCCTCAACAATAGTAATTGTTTTTTTAATCCTATCACCGCTAACTATTTTATTGGCAATCTCAATAATATTCATTGCGGGAGACAATTCATACTCCCCTGCTTTAATTTCTTTTTCTTTTTCTTTTAAAAAAATATAACCCAAAAATGGAAAACTGTATCTAATTAAACCTTGTTTTTTTAAATTTAAAGATATCTCTTCCACTGTTTCTCCTTTTCTAATTGAAAAATTTATTTTTTCTTGAGAATAAGAATTTTTGGGCGTATAAATTATAAACCAAACAAAAAAAACACTGCTAAAGATAATTACCAAAAAAAATATAATGAATAAATTAATTAATTTTATCTTTATTTTTGCCATTTTTTCTCATCATGACAAAATTTTCACGATCGTGAAAATTTTGTCATGATGAGAATAATAGTTAAGAAAATTTAAATTAATCAAATTAATCAAGTTAGTTTATGTAACAAAATTAGATTAATTAAACTAAAAATTATTTAAATTATTTAAACCCTAAACTATTTGTCTTTTATATTATCTTTATGAATCAACGGCACAAAAGAAAAACCTGAATATTTTATTACCTTGAAATCTTTATCAGATTTTTTTATTAAGGTCCAAACAGAATTATTAATAGGAACAACAATCCTACCATTAATTTTTAACTGCTCTTTCCAGGCCAATGGTATTTCTTTTTGAACCTCGGCCGAAACCAAAATTCGATCGTAAGGGGCTTCATTTATATAACCATTAGTAGCATCTAAACAAAAAAATTTAACAATGCCTTTTTTCACAAAATTATACTTGGCTACGTTTTTTTCGCCAAATTCTTTTAATTCTGGCAAAATTTCAAGCGCTATTACTTTCCCATTTTTAACTATTTGGGCCAAAAGAGCGCTAGTCCAACCCGAACCAGAACCAATATCTAAAATTTTATTACCGGGTTCAGGCTGTAACTGTTCTAACATAAAAGCAACTGTTAAGGGTTGAGAAATTGTCTGTCCGTAACCAATAGGAAGAGGTTCGTTAATTTCGGACAATCCTTTCATTTCGTTGGGAATAAAATCCGTTCTTTTTATTTTTTTAAACGCTTCAATTATGCAAGGTGTTTTTAACCAACCTTCTTTAACTAAATAACTAATTAAATCCATAAAGAAGAGTTTTTAACTTAAATAATACTCTTTTTAAAAAACCCAAACGATCAAAAAATAAAATTCCATCTAAATGATCTATCTCGTGTTGAAAAACCGCCGATAAGAAACCTTTCACCCTCAACTGAATTTTTTTTCCTTCTATAGTTTTACCTTCCACTATTACTTCCTTTGGTCTTTTTATTGTCAAAAAAATGCCGGGAAAACTTAAACAACCCTCTTCCATTTTTTCTTTTTCTTTACTTTTTTTTATAATTTTTGGGTTTATTAAAACCAGAATGTTGGTGTTACGAAAAGGAGCTTCTACTATAATTATTCTTTTTAAAATGCCAACTTGCGGCGCGGCAATACCTACACCCCCTTCTTTTTCCATTGTTTGAGCCAACGAAACAATAATTTTTTTTGTTTCCTCATTAATTTCTTCAACGTAAGAAGCTTTTTTTCTTAAAACCGGATTATTAAACTTTTTTACTTCCAAAATTGCCATACGATAAAATAAAAATACAGAGTTGATAAAAGCGGGGACTGAGGGAGTTGAACCCCCATCAGCGGTTTTGGAGACCGCTATTCTGCCATTGAAATAAGTCCCCTTTTACTTTACCTTTTTTAATTTTTAATTTTTTATTTCTTTGTGTAAGGTATGCTTACGACACTTCCGACAATATTTTTTTAATTCTAATTTTTCTTTTACTTCTCTAGACTTTTTGGTAAAATAATTTATTTCTTTACATTTTTGACATTGAAGTTTTACAAATGGTTTTCTTTTTTTCGCCATAATTTAATTTTAATAAAGTAATTTTTAATTTTTATAATTTTTACTATTTTAGAGAGCCCACGGCCAGACTTGCACTGGCGACCTCATTCTTACCAAGAATGTGCTCCGCTACCTGAGCTACGTGGGCCTATAACGGCTTATAATTTTTACTATTCCAAAGTGTTTTAAAATCTTTTATAGTAAAATTTTTTAAGCATATTAATATTAACTTTTAAACGTAGCAATGTTAATAATAAATAAATATTGATGGGTGCGGTAGGAATTGCACCTACGAAGCCCGAAGGCGTCAGATTTACAGTCTGATGGATTAGCTACTCTCCCACGCACCCAATAAAAATATTCTAACAGAAAATTCCTTATTTTTCAATAATTTTAGCGTATCTTTTTCTCCACTCTTCTATTTTTTTATGATCCCCAGACAATAAAACTTTTGGAACCCTCCAAATCTCTGGTTTATTATTCTTTATTTTTCCTGTAAAAAAATCTGTTGGCCGAGTATATTGAGGATACTCAACAAAACCTTTACTCTTGGTAATTCTTTCCTTTAATAATTGAGGCTTACCCAAAACACCCGGAATCAATCTTGCCACTGCCTCAATTAAAACCATTGCCGGCAATTCCCCGCCCATTAAATCATAATCACCTATTGAGATTTCAAAATCAGCAATGTATTTTGAAACCCTTTCATCAACTCCCTCATACCTTCCACAAATAAGAATTAATTGATCTAGTTTGGAAAATCTGTATGCCATTTTTTGATCAAATTTTTCCCCGCGGGGACTAAAAACAACAACTTTAGATTTTTGATTTTTGAATCCCAATCTTTTACTTTTTAACTTTAAACTATTCACTGCTTTATATATAGGTTCCACTTTTAATACCATTCCCAATCCCCCTCCATAAGGCCTATCGTCAACAATTTTATGTTTACCTTTTGCCCACTTTCTTAGGTTATGAATATTTATTTTAATCAACTTATTTTTTTGGGCTTTATGAATTAAACTTTCGGAAAGGTAAGAACGAAAAATTTCTGGAAAAATTGTAATAATATCAAATTCCATAATATTAAAATAATATTAAAATGAAAACAGCGCTATTATAGCTTTACTAAATAATAGCACTGTTTTCTAAAACTACAAAATCTTAAAGGATTTATAAATTTTTTAACTTTAAATATTTAAATCCTCTAGATTTTCTTCGTTTTTCTTTCTTGGAGTGCTCCGGTTGGTCCTATCACCGCCTTCTGGTTCTTCGATTTTTAAGTTAACCCTGGCTTGGTTTTTTAAGCCAACAATTCTTACCAAGGTTCGAATAGCCCGAGCAGTAGAACCTTCTTTTCCAATGATTTGGCCCATGTCGGAAGGGTTTACTTTTAATGAAAGCAAAACCCCCATTTCATCAACTTTTCTTTCAATTTTAACATCATTTGGATTGTCAACAAGGGCCTTTACCAGATACTCAAGAAATTCTCTATCTTTTTCTGATTTTACCATAAAATCAATCAGTAAATCTTTTAATACATTTTTTATACAAGTAGCCCGACCTTTTCTCTCCTTTTCGGAAAACGGAGATTGTTTACAGCTACTATCTTCGTATACCTATATTATAATATTTACAAAAAAGATGTCAAGAAAAAATTTCTCTATCAATTTTTATTTTGAGTCTACTTTAGCGGAAGGACTTGAGGTTTCTTCTTTAGAAATATCCTTTTTTTCTTTCCTTTTTTTCTGTAAGGGAATCTTTTTACCCTCTAAAACCTTCTCTTTTACTAATAAATTATAAACACTAGCCGAAGGACAAGCACCTTTTGAAATCCAATACTTAATTCGATCAGCATTTAAGGTTTTCTGTTTTGTTAAAGGATTCCAAAAACCAAGCCTTTCCACAAAACGACCACTTTTTGTTGCCCTGCTCTTTTCGGTAACTACAATTCTAAAAGAAGGTTGATTCTTTTTTCCTGTGCGAAGAAATCTTATTACCAACATATTTTAATTGTTTTACTTATAACTTAATAATTTAATAATTTATTATAATTTATTTTTGCAATAATTTTTATTTATTATAATATTACCATCCCTTTGTTTTAAGGGCCTTCTCAGCCGCTTTTTCTTCTGCTTCTTGTTTTGAAAAACCATCACCCTCTCCGGCTAAATCTTCACCCAAAAAAACACCTATAATAAAGTGCTTCGCATGATCAGGACCTTCTTCTTTTAAAACCCTATAAACCGGCGTTATTCCCACCTTCTCTTGTGCCTTTTCTTGAAATTGGGATTTAGCGTCCTTATAAAGACCTTCTCTAATAATCTTTTTTAATCTCTTTAATAAATTTTTAGTGATAAATTTTTTACACACCCCTATTCCTTGATCAAGATATAAGGCTCCAATAAAAGCTTCAAATGTATTGGCCAGTATATACTGACGCGCCTTTCCTTTTTCTTTAGCCTCTCCTTGCGAAAGCAAAAGAAAGTCATTAAATTTTAAATTATCAGCCACCTCGCTTAACATTCTTGCGTTCACCAAAGCGGCGCGCCAACTCGTTAACTCACCCTCTGACTTTTGTGGATATTTTTTAAATAAATATTCTGTAACTACCTGTTCTAAAATGGCATCTCCTAAAAATTCTAATCGCTCGTTATGAGAAAGTTTAAAGTTTGGATGTTCATTTAAATAAGAACGATGGGTAAATGATTGAACTAATAATTCTTTGTTTTTGAAATTCACGTTTAAACTATTTTCAAGAATAGAAAAATTTTTTGTCTCTTCTAAATGCATCTCCTTTCTCTTTTTTTTGCTCATAGTTAATACACGGTAATAAAATAAATAATACTTTTATTTACTTTGATTTTGGTTATTATTTTTATTTTGATTATTCTGGTTATTTTGATTATTGCTTTCTTTTTTTTCTTTTTCTTCTCTTTTTGATAACTCGGAATAAACAGTTCCCAATACACCATTAATAAACCTTCCGGAATTTTCACCTCCAAAAGTCTTTGCTAGTTCAATTGCCTCATTTATTGCTACCTTTGATGGAACTTCTTCTTTTTTGGCATATAAAAGTTCGTAAAGACCTATTCTTAATACATTTCTATCAACAACAGTTATTTGATTAATGGGCCATTCAGGAGCAGCTTTTTCAATAATTTTATCAATAGTTGAAATATGAGAAACAACCCCATTTACTATTTGCCAAACAAAACTCGGATCATCAAGACCCGGCCCAAATTCTTTAATATTTCTTTCTACAATCTTTTCTAATGTTCCGGGGGTTTTTTGTCTAAAATCCCATTCATACAAACTTTGCATTGCAATAGAACGCAATAAGTGCCGTCGTGAAGCCATATAAAATGAAATTGTATTTTAATTAAATAATTTTACAAAAAATAAAAAACTATTTCTGGGAAAGCCCCTCCATACTTAATGGTTTGCTTTTTTCTTCTTTTTCTTTTAATGCTATTTCTTTTTCTTTTTTCTTTTTTTCTTTTTTGGTAAGTTTCTTCATTACATCAATTATTTCTTCTCCTTTATAATACCCGCAATTCTGACAAACAGTATGAGGCAAAACCGGTTTACCACATTTCGAACAACGAATTAATTTGGGTTCCTTTAAATAAATATGGCTCCTTCTCTGATTTCTTCTACCTTTTGTTTTTCGCTGTTTTGGAACTCCCATATTTTTATTAAACTAAATAAAAATCCTTATTAATTTTAATAATAATTTTTAATTTAATTAATAATAACAAACTTTTTTATTTTTTACAAGGTGCAAAGGTTTTTCTGTGAATTCTGCAAAATCCGTACTTTTCTAACAGTTGGAGATGAAAAGCAGTAGGATAACCCTTATGTTTATTAAATTTATACTGAGGATAATCTTTATGGTATTTTTCCATTTTTTTATCGCGAAAAACCTTAGCAATTATAGAAGCAGCGGCAACAGAAAAAACTTTTTCGTCTGCTTTTATAATTGATTTTTGGGGGGTATCTATTTTTATTTTAAAATTACCATCTAAAATTAAAAAAGACCTCTGTCCCAAATTTTCACGATCGTGAAAATTTGGGACAGAGGAATTTCCCAAGGGTTGCTTTAAGGTTTCTTCCCAATTTTGTTTCCAAATTTCTTTTGAATTTTTTTGGGAGATTCTTCTTAAATTTTCTTTTAAAATTTTTTCCAAATTAAAATTTTTTAATTCTTTTTTCCTTTTGCTTTTCCTCCCTTTTTCTTCTTGATTTATTTTAATTTTTAATTTCTCCACTGCTTTTTTCATCGCTAATTTTGTTGCTTCAAAAATGTTTATCTTATCAATAATTTTTTCTGAAACGCTGGCTACTTCCCATTTGACTTTTGGATGGTTAACCAAAATATTAAAAAGTTCTTCTCTTTTTTTAGGACTCAATTTTTTTGAATCTTTTATCTGTTCCAATTTTGAACCTTCAATTTTAAAATTTGAATCAAAACTAACAGCGGCGGCAAAAACCGGACCCGCCAAAGAACCACGACCCGCCTCATCTAAACCAATAACTCTCTGATATCCCTTTTTTAATATTTTTCTTTCTTCTTTTAAATTGGGATATTTATTTTTAATTACTTTTTTTCTCCACATAATAAGTAAACGAAAAAAATAATAAAATTATCTATCCTTACGAATCTTAAAAGTCTACTGCTAAAACAAATTTTACCAAGAATTATTAAAAATTAAAATAAAATCAAAGTACTTAAAAATAACAACCTCTTGCCCTCTTAACTTTTACAAGGTAAAATGGAAAAACAATAAATTTTTAATTATCAATCTAATTAATTTTTTTATTATTCATTTCAAATCGCTTTAAGAAAGTTTAAAAAAATATGAAATTTACCCACCTTCATGTTCATAGCCACTACTCTTTGCTTGATGGTTTACCTAAAATAGATGAACTTTTAGATTATACCAAAGAACTAAAAATGGATTCGGTCGCCCTCACCGATCATGGCGTGCTTTATGGCGCAGTAGAGTTTTATAAAAAAGCAAAGGAAAAGAAAATTAAGCCAATTATCGGTTGTGAAATGTATATCGCTTACGGAAAAATGCAAGAAAAAAGAACAAATATAGATGATAAAAGATATCATTTGGTTTTACTTGTAAAAAATGAAACGGGTTATAAAAACCTTGTCTATCTTATTACTAAAGCTCATCTAGAAGGTTTTTATTATAAACCCCGCATTGACGAAGAGCTTTTGGAAAAACATGCCGACGGCCTTATTGCATTAACCGCATGTCTTGTTGGAAAAATACCTTTTTTAATCCGTTCAAAAAAAATAGAGGAAGCGGAAAAATTAGCGTTAAAATATCAAGAAATTTTTGGCAAAGACAATTTTTATTTAGAACTTCAACATCATCCCAATATTTTAGAGCAAAAAATTACCAATGAGGGGCTTATTAATATTTCTAAAAAATATAAAATACCATTAATTGCCACTAATGATGTTCATTATTTAAGGCCCGAAGATAAAGAAGCTCAAGATATTTTAATGCTAATTAACACTAATGCCGATAGAAACGATCCGGAAAGGCTAACCCTAAAAACAGATGATTTTTCTTTAAAATCACCCAAAGAAATGATTGAAGCTTTTAAAGATATTCCCGAAGCAATTGAAAATACTCAAAAAGTTAAAGATCTTTGTAATTTTGATTTTAATTTAGGAAAAGTCAATCTCCCCTACTTTGAGGTACCTACCGGCAAAACGCCCAATGAATATTTAGAAGAACTTTGTAAACAGGGACTAAAAAAAAGATTCGGTGAAAATCCTGATTCAAAAGTAAAAGAAAGACTTAACTATGAACTATCTGTTATTAAACAAACAGGATTTGCTTCTTATTTTTTAATAGTTCAGGATTTTGTGAATTGGGCAAAAAACCAAAGAATTGTGGTTGGTCCGGGTAGAGGATCTGCCGGCAGTTCATTGGTTTCCTATTTATTAAATATTACAAACATTGACCCCATAAAATACGATCTTATTTTTGAACGTTTCCTTAATCCCGAAAGAATTTCTTTCCCTGATATTGACCTTGATTTTACTGATAGAAGAAGAAATGAAGTAATTAATTATGTGGCTCAAAAATACGGAGAAAATAGAGTCGCTCAAATTATTACCTTTGGAACAATGGCAGCCCGAGCAGTGATAAGAGATGTGGGCAGAGCCCTCAACTATCCATATAGTTATTGTGACCAAATCGCAAAAATGATTCCTTTTGGGTTTAGTTTAAACGAAACGCTTAAAAGGGTTAATGAGTTTAAAAACCTTTATCAAACTGATGAACGAGCAAAAACCCTTATTGATTTGGCAAAAAAATTAGAAGGTGTTGCCCGCCATGCTTCAACCCATGCCTGTGGTGTAGTAATATCAAATAAACCCCTTGTTGAACTAATTCCCCTTCAACATCCTAGTCAAGACGACGAAAGTATTGTAACCCAATATGAAATGCATTCAATTGAAGATTTGGGATTGTTAAAGATGGATTTTCTTGGTTTAAAAAACCTAACAATTATCGAAGACACCCTGTCTAGAATTTATGTAATTCATAATAAGAAAATTGATATTGAAAATATCCCGCTAGACGATAAAGAAACATATAAGCTTTTACAAGAAGCCAACACAACAGGGGTTTTCCAATTGGAAAGCGACGGAATGAAAAAATATTTAAAACAATTAAGACCAACCGAATTTGAAGATATTGTGGCAATGGTGGCGCTTTATCGACCAGGACCTATTCAATTTATTCCAGATTATATTGCTAGAAAACATAAAAGAAAAAAAATTGAATATCTTCACCCAAAGCTCAAACCCATATTAGAAAAAACCCAGGGTATTTGCATTTATCAGGAACAATTAATGCAAATAGCCAGAGATTTGGCTGGTTTTAGCCTAAAAGAGGCTGATGTTTTAAGAAAAGCAGTAGGAAAAAAAATAAAGGCTCTTCTTGATAGCCAAGAAGAAAAATTTATTCAGGGAATGATAAAAAATAATATTAAAAAAGAGATTGCCCAAAAAATTTGGCAATGGATTCTACCCTTTGCCGAATACG
>Ga0123519_10002429_pt1 | contig 31459 bp, 35 predicted proteins | sample YelNatPaOPRAMG02_FD_87396 | JGI IMG/M metagenome (GOLD analysis project Ga0123519, IMG submission 87396) | Hot spring microbial communities from Yellowstone National Park - Yellowstone National Park OP-RAMG-02 (version 2) | ecosystem: Environmental > Aquatic > Thermal springs > Hot (42-90C) ... | reverse complement strand
TAAGATACCCCATTTTGAAAGAACTTAACTTTCCCACCCCGGCTAGTTTCTTTAATCTTATTAGTTCAGATTCATCTATCTTCTTATTGGTGAGTTTTTTATTTATTTCCTCAAATATTTTATGATTAGTTTTTATCCATATCCCACCCAAGTCCGAAATCAAAATCTTTTTCATATACTCACTTTTAAAGTATTTTTTCTATTTTATCAGCTATCTTTTTATAATTTCCAAAAAGATAATAAGACGGTATATTTAAATTAAAGAATGTTTTAACTCTTTTTCTGCTTAAAGTTGGCGTATCTAATGATTTGCCCAAGTCTACATATCTTCCAAGCGGAGGAAGAACCCCTCTTATTAATTTAGTTGGAAACTCGTATAAGGCAAATCCAAGTTCTTCACTTCCCACTTCTCTTTCTTCGTATTTCTCGGTATAGAGAGAAGCCTTTATTAGGAATATATGGGATATCTTCCTTGGATATATTGGCGGTGAAAACTCTATTAAATATCTCTTTACATTACTTACAGTATACACTTCCTTTACTTCTGATAGAATTTCTGGAAAGAGAGATGCCACGAATTCTTTAAGATTTACTGTAGTAGTTCCACCATAAACATATTCGGTATCTATAATTGTATTCTCATTAGAAAGAAATTCGTAACTCCTTATTTTCAATTCTAGTGCTAGAAGAGTTTTACCACTACCTGAAGGACCAACAAGTAATATGGACTCTTTTCCTTTTCCTATAGCTGCACTTTCTATACAATATTTATTCTCTTTTTCCCACTCTCTTTCTAATAGTTTGAGAAATTGAAAAGGTACTTCCCTAGCAGAGTAAGATGGAGATTCAACATAGCAAGTAATTTTATTTTCTTGGTGGTTAATGGTAATTTTCTCATCAGCTTTGGATAATTTAGAATCAACATAGTAAGATAACTCTACTTTTGTCTCGTCATTTTCTAAAGGATAAAGAATAAAATTTGGTAAAATTCTTTTTGGATAAAGACTTTCCATCAATTGAATTAAATGTAAATCGTTTGTCCGTAATTTTATAGGTGTATCACAACTTTTTCCATAAATAACATAATTTTCTTCTTTTTTCATGTCTATCACCACCTATACTTAAGGTTAGCCTTACTAACAAATGATTGCCAAATAAGTATCGTTCTTGTTTCTTTGTCAAATTCTCTGAATATTTTATCAAGATGCCTACAAGCCGTGATATGATAATCTTTAACAATTTTTATGCAATGCTCTTCTATGCTATATTTTTTAAGTAACTTAAGAATAATTTTTTCCTTTCCTTGTTTCCCAAAATTCATTTTGAATAATTTTAGATCGTTTCTCTTCAATTTTTTTAGTAAAAGTATAATTGGAAGTGTATAATAGCCATTCCTTATATCAGAATAAGATTTTGACATAGGCTCTCTAAATACAAGAAGTGGATCGTCAAATACCCAAGCAATTGTGGAATATTCTAAAAACTTTTTAAGATGATATACTTTCATATCTGGAAATTTTTCATAAAGGAAATTTCCTAATTCTATTGTGAATGCTCCTATCTTTTTAGCTAAACTTTCATAATTCTTTAAAGATGATAATTTTTTTCTCTTCATTAAATCTTCTATTGCAAATGATTCTAATCTCTCATCCCAGCTTTTTTCTACCATCTTCCCATAGAATTCACTTTCTTTTTTTAATTTATTCAAAATCAAAGTATTAGTATAATTTATTGATATTAGACATCTTGCTATTCCAAATTTTATATGACTTGCTTCCAATCCCTGGCGTAAGATGTCATCATCGATAATATCATCTAGTATAAGAGAGTTCGTACTAAGAATCTCAAGGGCGGTTCCAACAAGCAAACACAATTTTTGTGATTCTCCTGCATTTCTTAAAAGATTATATCCTAATAAAAATAACTTTCCTGTATTGCTTCTTATATTCAAAATATAGTATGTAGGTTCACTTTTCCAGTTAAACGGAATTAATTTTAAAATTTTTTTGAGATATTTTTTTCTAAAAGTTCTAATTGCCAACATCTTCTCTTCGGTCATGCTCCGACTGGGCTGGAGATTTAAAAAATGATAAAATTTTTTAAAATCTGTGTTCATAATGTTATTAGTTAAGAAAATCTTTAAATCGTTAATTCCACCTGGCTGTCAAGCATGGGAACCTCACTAGAAATTCTTATAGAAACTAAAGAAGGTAGGTTGGTTTTTGCGTGGAGTTAGCCCTATGGTTGGATTGAAATCTTTAGAAACTTCTGATGAAAAAATAAATGGTTTTGTAAAATTAGGAGGAGTAATTGGCGGCCTGATTCTCATGATAATTGGTTCTATATTTTTATTTATTATATAAATTGAGAGCAACACTTTGTCCAAAAATATGAGAAAGTTTATCTACAAAATTTCTTTGACTTAACAATTTGAATTTGTGGACAAAACCAGAGTAATCAAATCTTTGAATATATATAGTCATAATAGAAAGAAAGAGATAAATCCTTAGAGAATTCTTGATGATTATAGAATTCTTGAGCCATTTGGAACATTTTTTTCTGGTCTTAGAAGCACAACCTTATCATCAAAGACAGCACCCAATACTAAAACCTCAGAAATAAAATTTGCTACTTGTTTGGGTGGAAAATTCATAACAGCAATAATCTGTCTATTCAACAAATCATCTTTTTTATACATTGTTATCTGTGCAGAAGACTTCTTAATGCAGTCACCAAAATCAATAAGCAGTTTGTAAGAAGGATTCCTTGCCTCAGGAAAATCTTCAACTTTGATTATTGTTCCTATTCTTATTTCCACTTTCTTGAAATCGTCTAGAGTTATCATAAATAGTGTTAGAAGTACAAATTATAAAAAGCTAAAGACAAAGGTTGACGCATTGAAAATTTTATTATTTTAAGAATAATGAAAACTGAATTTCAGAAAGAAAACATTGTTCTTGAAAGAAAAAACAGAAGATGTTGGAAAAGAAAAACATGTGCCAGTGATTGAAAAAACTAAAAGTGGAATAAAAGTAAAAGTCGGTTCAATTCCTCATCCAATGGAAGAAAAACATTATATGGAGAGAGATAATTGCTGATGACATATGTAAAAAGTTTTTGAAACCTCGCGATAAACCAGAAGCAGAGTTTGAGATAAAAGCAAAAAAAGTTGAAGCAAGGGAATATTGCAATCTTCATGGGCTATGGAAATCATAAATTTATTTTTCAGCTTCCTTTTCCTATTTCTTCTATGTTCAATGCTTCTCATAGATTTCTTATTGTAACTTCTGTAACTCCTAAACATCTGCAACCTCGCGCTATGTTTTTCTAAATAGATGCTATGTAAATAAGTCAGAATTTATGTAATTTTTCAAAATGGGGCCAGGAGGAATTTCAGGAAAACCCATTTGAACCCCCACAACCACGTTTCCTCTCATAATCGCAAGGCGATTCAAATTTCCAGTTGAAAACTGGAGCGTGGCGTCATGCCTAGTTAGACCATAGCTTCATTTGATATCAATATTTGATATCATCCCATGCTTGATGGCCCCATTCTAAATTAATTTCATATATTTAAATTTCTTTAGGAGTTAATCTCATAAAATTGATGAATTTATTCTAATAATCAATTGGAAAAGCATTATAAATTTCATAAGTTCTTCTATAACTTTATAATTATTTTGATAATCAATGTTTCAACATAAATTAAAAATTATGTTGAAACATACATATAAAAAAGAAAAAATTTAAATTAAAAGAAAAAATTCGAGAAATTAAATATTAGCTGTTCTTACTCTTCATCTTCCCAATCTTCATCGTCTCCTTCATCTTCCCAATCTTCATCGTCTCCCCAATCTTCGTCGTCATCGTCATATACGATTTTCATTTTTTCACCTCTCATAAGAGATGTGGATTTTGTGTAAGCTAAAATATTTAAAGCTACTCCTTAGCCCAAAATAAGTTATTTTCTAGTAGTAAAGATTTTATTTAGGGTTGTTAAACAATTACTAATAAATTACATTTTTCTTAAAAATAAAATATAAATAGAAGTTAGTGTATAGAGAATATAAAGGTGGTTAGATGGCAGAGGATGAAAATGAGTATATTGAACTTCCAGAGGTTGAGGTAGGCGGAAAGAAAATGCTGATAGCAGTCGGAAAGCTTAATGAGATAAAGGATGTTGATGAGATAATAAGAAATGTTAGAGATGGAAAGATGGTTTTTGTTAATGTCAAAAAGCTTCGTGAAAAAAATTTAGATGAGCTTAAGATTATGATTTCAAAACTCAAGAAGTCATGCGTAAATATGAATGGAAATCTTGTCGGTCTTGACGAAAACAATCTCCTTGCAATACCATCATTTGTAGAAATTGTAAAAGAATAAATTTAATTTTCATTATTTAATTGTTAGCAATTTGGCCATCCTACAGCTTTTGCCTTTTTACAGCTCTGTTTTTATTTTTTTCATTGTAAATATTGTTATGAAAAAGGTGTTAGCAGGCGGATGCTTCAATAAAATTCATAAAGGACATGTTTTCTTTTTAAAATCAGCAAAGAAACTTGGTGAATATTTAGTAGTAGTTGTTTCTAATGATAAATTAAATAAAAAGAAATATGGGAAAAAATCAGTTCCTGCACGCATAAGGAAAAGAAATATAGAAAAACTAAAAATTGCTGACAAAGTAGTTGTTGGTCACAGAAGTAATTTTATTGCTGTTGTTAAAAAGGAAAAGCCAGATATTATAGCGCTTGGATATGACCAAAAACTGCCAGTAAAAAAGAGCTTGGTAAAAGGAATTAAGATAAAGAGAATTAAAAAATTGAATTATTGATTTATAATAACTTTATCTCCAGGAATATCAGGGTATCTTATTGTTATATGGTCAAATGCGTATTCATCTATAAATTGATGTATTTCTAATGGCTCAAAAACCCATATGCCACCTGGTGTTAATCTCAATTTTCTTTCTTCTTCAGGAAGGTAGAGCATCATTTCAGCATAACCATTTAATGGTATGAATATCTCTGTTGATTTTTCATGATAATGTTTAGAAAAATCTTTTTCTTTTAGTCCTTGCTGTCTATCTATAGCGATCCGTTCCAATAACCGCAAAACCAAGGCAGGTCATTTCCACGATATGGAAAAACTTTCATACAAAGAAAAAGTATCTAACCCTTAAAAACTTTCTTTGCAATCCAACATTTCATCGTTGATATCTATAGATAAATTCAGTTTTTGGTTTTTTCATTTTGTAAACAGCCATAGCGATTATAATTAAAACAATTATTATTGCAGTTATTACAATATTTTCGGTCTTGCTGAAAAATTCATTTCCGCTTTGGTTTCCTTGTCCTGCAGCCAAGCCAGTTATAACATTTTCTTGTTCTGTGTTATTATATGTTTGATTTATCGTTGTATTTTGGAAAGTTTCTGTTGTACTCTGATTTGGATTCAATAATTTTTGGATTGTTGTTTTGTTAGATTGATTAATTGCTGTTTGATTACGTTCTCTTTCAAGTATTGTGATATTTCTTGTCCCAATGTCTATCACATCGCCATTGCTATCTCTTATTTTAAAATAAATAGTAGCATTACCAGAATTGATTGTTAATAATTTTAGAACATAACTACAATATCCATTTTCAATTTCAATAGCATCATTGATGTAGTAGAATGAAGAAATGAATTTTGTTCTGTTCCAGATATAACTAATTCTTGTGCCGTTTTGAATTATATCTGCCTTTACGTCATAAATTCCGTCTTCATAGCCAGATAGAGTTATATTAATAGAAAAAGTTTCATTTCTGTATATTTTTTCTGGAATTTCTATTATTGCTGTTGGTTCTGACTGATTTATTGTTTGATTTTGCTGATCTATTGTTTGATTTTGTATAGATTGTTTATTAAAAACAAATATGTTAAATGTCATGTTTAATGATTGGTTCCAATAGTAAACAAAAACAATGAAGCTATGATTTCCAGCATTTACTGACCATGAAAAGTTTATTGTTTTTCCTAGGCCTGCATCTATTGTTGTATTTATACTGGAAATTTCATTTGTCATATCATTACAGTAAAGTTTAACTGAAATATTTTCATTTTCATTTCCATTGTTTATAATGGATAAATTTATCAAAGCTGTATCACCTTCGATCAAAAAGTCTGGGTAAATCAATGAAGATATTGTGACATTATGTATAGTTTCATTTGTTTGATTCTCTGTTTGTTGGCTTTGATTTGTTTGAGTTAAATTTACAAAGGTTATTTGATTAGCATTAACTGCAATATCACTTATGTGTGCTATTTCTGTGCCATTTAATTCATATGCATACAATGAAAATAATCCGGTTGGTGCAGATAATTTGAAAAAACCAGGACCAGAATATGAATCATCCACATTATTATCTTCTGTAGAATATATTCCAACTATTTCTGTTGAATTTTTTAACATAATTATTTTATTTTCCATTGGCTGATTTTCACTATCAAATAAATAACCTGAAACCCAACCTCCTTCAGATGTCATGTTCATTATACTAAAGTTATCTTTGCTATGGTTCTTTGTAATCTCAATTTTTTCAGAGTTAGTCATATTTTTGACTTTAATTCTAATATAGTAATCATATGCAAAATTAGGTATTTTTGTAATTTTCAGGTAAATCCAGCCAGCCCAATTTCCAGATATGTCTGTATAAAAAGTATTACTATAATCATATCCACCTTTCCATCCATTATTTGTCCATATTTTTGATATTTCTCCTGGATCACCTCCGTACACCCATCCAGCAAGTTTATATTGCTCATTTGGATTCAATTCTGATATACTGAGATATATCATAAATGGTGTTTCATCAATTGCAACATACTTAGGATATATAAGTGTTCCAAGAACGGCATAAACATAATTGAAGCAAGAAATTAATACAAATATAAAAACTAATAAACAAAGCTTTTTCATAAATTAATCTTGGTACTTGATTTTAAATTTTTATGTTTAATAGTAATTCTTCAACGGTGATTGCTTAAATGTGCTATTTCTTTGTGATGTCTTTGTAATTTAATTTATAAACTTATCTGTTTAATTATAATTAATAAAAATTTTGTAAATGTGATATGAAAAGGCCCTTCTTTACAATAAGGTGCGAAAGTACCTTGGATATAATGTACAATACAGGGCCTGAATACAAGGCGATTAGATGGTTACAGTTGAAGATGCAGTTATCGCAAAATATGAAAAAGGAGGAAAACACTTTGAAGTTCTTGTAGATCCAGAACTTTCATACGACCTTCGCTCAGGTAAACCTGTTTCTATACAGAAGATGTTAGCAGTCAATGCCGTCTTCAAGGATGCAAAAAAGGGTATGAGAGCCTCACCAAGCGAGATGCAGGAGGTTTTCAATACACAAGTTATTGAAGAGGTAGCCAAAATCATAGTGAAGGAAGGAGAGGTTCAGTTAACGACTTCTTTCAAAAATAAAAAAATTGAAGAAAAAAAGAAACAGATAGCAGCGTTTATATCCAAGAATGCGATTAATCCACAAACAGGATTGCCACATCCGATAGACAGAATACTTAATGTTATAGATAAGGTAGGAATTGATATTGATCCTTTTAAACCTGCATCGCAGCAAACAGAAAAGGTAATCAAGGCAATCAAATCTATGTTACCACTCTCTCTTGAACAAATTAAAATCTATGTAAGAGTTCCTGCAAAATATGCAGGCCGGGCCTATGGTTTAATTAAAGAGTATGGCTCAGAAGGTGAGTGGCTAAATGATGGTTCTGTTCGTGCCATAATATCAATACCTGCCGGAATGAAAGAAGAACTCTTTCATCGTTTTGGTTCAATAACAGAAGGTAATGCAGAGATTAGGGAAGAAAAATGATAAGGTGATGTTATGCAAATAGCATATGAAATAGAATTAAAACCAGAACTAAGAACAGCCATTGGTTTACCAAATATTTTTGATCAGCTATTTTATATTCCAAAAGAGCGAATAGCAATTGCTACGAATAAAGATCAGTATGCAATAACAGATAATGACTCGGTATTAAATTATATCTCATCATTGGAACCCAAAAGAACTATAAAAATAGATGACCCTATTGAGTTGATAATAAAAAATAATTTTGATGAGTAATGAGGTGAAATTATGGAAGAAAATAAGGAAATAAAAAGGAAGCTGGTTATACCAGGAGATTTTTTAGGCACAGGTAGGCCAGGCCATGGAACATTTTTAGAAGAAGGCAAGGTTTATGCAAAGGTTATTGGTTTGGCTGATGAAAAAAATGGAACACATTTTGTAATTCCGTTGAGCGGAGTCTATGATCCTAAAAGAGGAGATGGAGTGATAGGAAGGATTGAGGATATAGTTTTTTCAAAGTGGATTGTTGATATAAATTCTCCGTACATTGCAACACTACCATTAAATGAAGCAGTAGAGGAATTCATTGATTTTACAAAAACAGATCTGACAAAATATTTTGATTACGGGGACCTTATATTTGCAGAGATAACATCTGTGACAAAAACAAAAATGGTACAACTTTCAATGAAAAGCAGCAGATGCAGAAAATTAAGAGGCGGAAGGATTGTAAAAGTTACACCTGCGAAGGTACCTAGGATAATTGGAAAAAACGGTTCAATGGTTGAAATGATAAAAGAGCTTACAGGAACACAGATTGTAGTTGGGCAGAACGGCGTGGTATGGATAAAGGGAGAGAAGGAATATCTTGCAACAGAGGCAATAATGCTTATAGAACAGAAATCGCATATATCAGGATTGACAGATCAAATAAAACAGATGCTTGAAAAATCAGTAAAGAACAAAGAAACTGTTAAAAAATCTATAGGTGATGATTATGAGTAGAATAGACGGAAGAAAATTTGATGAGTTACGGGAGATAGAAGCAAAGGTTGGTATTTTAAAGAATGCAAATGGCTCTGCATATTTTCGTCTGGGAGATTCTATAGCAATTGCAGGGGTCTTTGGACCAAGAACAGTCCATCCGAAACACATGGAGAAAGCAGAATGTGCAATATTGAGAACAGAGTACAGAATGTCCCCATTTTCAACAGTTACAAGAACAAGACCAGGACCTGGCAGAAGAGAAAGAGAGATTTCCTTGGTAACAAGAGAAGCACTATCGTCAGTTCTATTTTTGGAGGAATTTCCTAAGACAGCAATAGATGTACATATTGAAGTTTTGCAGGCATCAGCATCAACACGCTGTGTTGGAATAAATGCAGCATCCTTAGCATTAGCGGACGCAGGAATTCCTATGCGAGATTTGATAGCATCATGTTCAGCAGGGATTGTAAACAGGGAGATTGTTCTTGATATAGCGGGAAAGGAAGATACCGAAGGTGAGGTTGACCTTCCGATTGCATACTATCCAAGACAGAAAAAGGTAACACTTTTACAGATGGATGGGATTGCTACAAAAACAGAGATTAAAGAAATTATAAAGCTTGCAATAAAAGGTGCTCTAAAGATTTATGAAGTTCAAAAAGAGGCTTTACGTAAAAAATATGAGGAAGTTAGGTGATTGTATGATAAGCATAGATAAGGATTTGATAAAAAATATAGTTAGCAACGGAAAAAGATTAGATAACAGAGAGTTTAACCAATACAGAGATATTATAATAGAAACGAATATAATTCCTCAGGCAGAAGGTTCTGCACGTGTAAAATTAGGTGATACAGAAGTTATAGCTGGCGTAAAACTAGATATAGGAGAACCTTTTCCTGATACAGGAGATGAAGGTATGCTCATGGTTGGGGCAGAGTTTGTGCCTCTAGCATCAGAGGAATTTGAGCCTGGTCCACCAAATGAAAGCAGTATTGAGTTGGCAAGAGTTGTTGACAGAGCAATTCGCGAATCAAAATGTATTGATTTGAAAAAATTATGTATAAAAGAAAATGAAAAGGTTTGGTGCATCTTCGTTGATATTGATGTGTTAGATCATGACGGTAACCTCATAGATGCAGCTACGCTTGCAGCAACCGCAGCACTATTAAATACAAAAATGTTAAAATTAGAAAAGGATGGGGAAAACTACAAAGTCAATTATGAACAAAAGACAGATGAACCTTTACCTATGACAAAGAAGCCAGTGAATACTACATTCGTTAAGATAGGAGATGCAATTCTGGCGGACCCATCAGTTCAAGAAGAAGATGCAATGGATGCCCGCCTTACAGTAGGAACATTTGAAGAGGATGGTGAAACAAAGTTTTGTTCAATGCAAAAAGGAGGGAACGACGGATTTACCCTAGAAGAAATAGAGAAAATTCTTGACCTTGCAGAAGAAAAGGGTAAAGAGCTCAGAAAACTGCTTAATTTTTAGGATTGTTATGAAATTCCGAGTGATTGTTCCTCTTATAACACCATTTTTCAAGAATCACATTGATGAAAAGAATTTTCGCAGACTTTTACACCATATTTTTTTATATTTAGATAGAGATGATGCTATTTTTATTTCTAGTTTTACTGGCGAATTTTCAAAATTATCTGTAGAGAATAAAAAAAGACTTGTAGAAATTGCAATAAATGAAAATCCTAATTGTAAAATAATTCTTGGTGTTACGAATGATTATAAATATAATGATGTTGACGCATTTGTTGCACTGCCAATCAACTACAAAAATAATGAAGAATTGTTAGAATATTATGAAAATATAATTTCTCAGGGACCAACAATTCTTTATAACAACCCTAACATAAACAAAAATAACATACCAATAAGAATAATAGAAGAACTGAAAAATGAAATTATAGGAATAAAAGACAGCAGCGGTGATTTGAATTATTTGAAATCCTTAACAAAAATTTGTGATGTCTATCAAGGTGATGAAAGCAAAATTTATGACGCATTAAAGTTAGGCGCCATAGGAGCTGTTCCAGGAATTTCAAATATCTTTCCAAACCTTCCAATTGAATTAATAGAAAATTATAAAAAAGACTTGTTTGTCGCAATGGATATGCAAAAGAAAATAAACTATATTCGCTCATTTTATGTTAATGATCCAATAAATGGAATAAAGGCAGCTATGGAGATTTTTGATATCAAAATAGAGAACAATTTTTCTAATAAAGAAAGTTTGCTCGCTGCTGTAAGAAAAATTAATGAAGAAATTCAATAAGAAGTGGGTGTTGTGAACTACAAAAAAGCAGAAAAATTGTTGATAAAAATAAATAAGAAATATCCTAATGTTATAAAGCATTGCAAAGCTGTATCGCGGTTTGCATATAAAGTAGCAAAACAAATCAAGAAAAATGGATATGATGTTGATCCAGAAAAAGTGAGAGTTGCGGCTCTGCTGCATGATATTGGTAGAGGGAGAAATCATGAGTTTCATGAGTTTGAGGGAGCAAAGATACTTAGAAAAATGGGAGAGAAAGAATTAGCAAATATAGTTTTAAGGCATGGTTGCTCCTCTGTGATTGCAAAAGAACTTTGTATACCCGGTGATTTTGAACCAAAAACCTTAGAAGAAAAAATAGTTGCTTATGCTGATGGAAGGTTTGACAATGATAGACAGGTAACATTAAAGCAAAGGTATGCCTTGCTAAAGAAGCGTGTTACAAAAGAAAGATGGAAAATCATAGCTAAAACCAAGAGAAGGGCGTTCAGAACAGAAAAAGAAATTAAAAAGATGCTTCAAAAAAATCGAGCTTTGTAGAAAACTGATAACTAATTCAGATTCACAATTTCTCACAGAAAATTTCATTATTGCTGTGATAAATATCTTCTAAGGAAATTTCATCTACTTTTCCCAAAAATCGTAAAATTTAAAAATATTAATTGTAGATATAAATAAATGATTTTCATCAGGTGATGAGAATGTGGGAAGACCCATTTGAAGAGATGAAAAGATTTAGGAAAGAAATGAACCAATTATTTGATAGATTTTTTAGTAGTGATTTTTCTAGAAAGATGTTGCCTGATGTGAAAAAAGAGATGCAATTATTCAGACAGCCATTATCAGATTTGAAAGAAACAGAGAAAGAGTTGATAGCATCCATTGAGATTCCAGGGGTTGACAAAAAAGACATTCAACTTAAAGTATCAGAAAACAGTCTCGAAGTAAAGGTTGAAAAGAAAGAAGAAACAAAGATAGAGAAAAAAGGATATTTGAAAGCAGAAAGATCATACAGAGGATTTTACAGATTAATACCATTGCCTATAAAGGTTATACCAGAAAAGACAACATCAACATACAAGAATAATGGTGTTCTAGAAGTTGTTATGCCGAAAGCTGAGAAAAAGAAGATTGAGAAAGCAAAGAAAATAGAAGTTCAATAAATCTTCGTACTCAGTGATTTAAATGACTAGCCAAAGCAATCAAAAACTAACTAAGAAACAGTTACAGGAAAAAATTGAAAACTTGGAAAAAGAACTAAATGAAAAAACAAAACTTGCCGAAGAAAGACTTAATCAGTTAAAATATCTACAGGCAGATTTCGATAATTATAGAAAAAATTTTGAAAAAGAAAAGGAAAAAATAATAGAACTTGCAAATGAAAATCTAATAAAGGAATTAATTATAATTTTAGATGATTTTGAGATAGCATTGCAATCAATAGAAAATGAAAAGAATAAGGAAGGTTTGAGTTTGCTCCATAAAAAATTTTTTAAAATATTGGAGAGTCATGGTCTAAAAAGAATTGAAACACTGGGAAAGAAGTTTGATCCATATTATCATGAAGTTATAAAAAAAGAGAAATCAGACAAAGAAGATGGAATAATTTTGGAAGAAATTCAGCCTGGATATATGCTAAAATCAAAAGTTATAAGACATTCGAAAGTCAAAGTTGCGGAGAATACAGGTGTTAAAAATGGCTAAGGAAAAAATAATTGGAATTGATTTGGGCACATCAAATAGTCAAGCTGCTGTCATGCTAGGCGGAAAGCCAACAATAATCCCTTCAGCTGAAGGATCGACAGTTGCAGGGAAGATGTTTCCTTCTGTAGTTGCTTTTACAAAAGATGGTCAGCTACTTGTTGGGGAACCTGCAAGAAGACAAGCAGTTTCAAACCCAGAAGGCACAGTGATAGGTGCGAAAAGAAAAATGGGAACTGATTTTAAATACAAAATTTATGGTAAAGAGTATACACCACAGCAAATCTCAGCCTTTATATTACAAAAAATAAAAAGAGATGCAGAAGCATTTTTAGGAGAACCTGTCAATAAAGCAGTTATTACTGTTCCTGCTTATTTTAATGACAATCAGAGAACTGCAACAAAAGACGCTGGAAGAATTGCTGGTTTAGAAGTGGTGAGATTAGTAAATGAGCCGACAGCTGCAGCAATGGCTTATGGTCTTGATAAAGAAGGAGAACATAAAATTCTTGTGTTTGATTTGGGTGGTGGAACTTTGGATGTAACTATAATGGAATTGGGTGATGGAACATTTACTGTTCTCTCAACAGCAGGTGATACTCAACTTGGCGGAACTGATATGGATAATGCCATAATCAGATGGATTGTTTCTGAGTTTGAGAAGAAAGAAGGAATAAACCTAGATGAGGATGATGTTGCAATACAAAGAATAAGAGAAGCGGCTGAGAAGGCAAAAATAGAGCTCTCAACAGTTTTAGAAACTGAGATAAATCTTCCATATATAACAGCAACAGATAAAGGACCAAAACACCTTTTAATGAAACTAACAAGAGCAAAGTTAGAACAATTAGTAGAACCAATAATACAAAGATGTATTGCTCCAATAGAACAGGCTTTGAAGGATGCGAAATTAACAAAAGACGATATTGATAAAATAATTCTTGTTGGAGGGCCTACTAGAATGCCTATTGTTCAGAAATTCCTTGAAGAAAAAATAGGAAAAAAAGTTGAAAGGGGAATAGACCCGATGGAATGTGTGGCTATTGGAGCAGCTATTCAAGGAGCAATTTTAGCAGGAGATGTAAAAGATATTGTTTTATTGGATGTGACACCACTAACTTTGGGTATAGAAACCTTGGGAGGTGTGATGACTCCTTTAATTGAAAGAAATACAACAATCCCGACAAAGAAAAGTCAGATTTTTACAACAGCCTCAGATTTTCAAACAGCTGTGACAATTCATGTATTACAAGGAGAAAGACCGATGGCAAAAGATAACATAAGTTTGGGACAGTTTAATTTAGTTGGGATTCCGCCAGCTCCGCGTGGAGTTCCACAGATAGAGGTTACATTTGATATTGATGCTTCTGGAATATTGAATGTTTCTGCAAAGGATTTAGCTACAGGAAAAGAACAGAAAATGACAATTACCGCTTCAACAAAACTCTCTGAAAAAGAAGTTGAAAGAATGATAAAAGAAGCAAAAGAGCACGAAGAAGAGGATAGAAAAAGAAGAGAAGAAGTTAAAGCAAGAAATGAACTTGATTCTTTAATCTATACAACAGAAAAAAATCTTTCTGAATTTGGAGATAAATTAAATAAAGAACAAAAAGAGAAGATAGAATCTGCCTTGAAATCAGCAAAAGAAGCTTTGGATAAGGATATTGGAGAGATCAATAAGCAGATGGAGAATCTCCGAAAAATTTTGCAAGAAGTAGGATCTGTTATTTATCAAGAGGCTGCTAAGAAATATGCAGAAGAAAAACAACAAGAATCTGGTAAAGAAAGAAAGACAAATTCCAAAAACAAAAATGATGCTGTAGATGCTGATTTTGAAGTAGAATAAACTTATAAACTTAAAATTCTACAAAAAGTTGATTTATTATGACTAAGAAAGATTATTATAAAATATTGGGTGTCGATAAAAATGCGACACAAGAAGAAATAAAAAGGGCGTTTAGACAATTGGCTAGAAAATATCATCCTGACGTTGCTGGAAAGGAAAGCGAAGAAAAATTTAAGGAGATAAATGAAGCTTTTCAGGTTTTGAGTGATCCGCAAAAAAGAGCGCAATATGACCAGTTCGGTTCTGAGGCATTCAAATCAGAAGATTTCACTTTCAGGTGGCCAAGTTTTGATGATCTATTCAGAGATTTTGGATTTGGAGATATTTTTGATGTTTTTTCTGAGTTTAGGAAAAGAAGAACTGAAAAAGGAGCTGACCTAAGGTATGACTTGGAAATAAGTCTTGAAGATGCTTTTTATGGCAAAATAGAAAAGATAGAAATTCCTACTTATATTCTATGTAAAAGCTGTAATGGCAGAGGAGCAAAAGATTTTAAAGAATGCCCAGACTGTCATGGGACAGGAGAAATAAAAAGGGTTGAGAGATTGGCATTTACAAAAATTATAAATATAACTGCCTGTAACAAATGTAAAGGCACAGGTCAGATAATAGAAAAACCATGCGATGAGTGTAAAGGTGTAGGAAGAATAAAGAAAATGAAAAAGATAACTATTAAAATTCCTCGAGGAGTGGATACAGGTTCTTATTTAAGGGTTGCAGGCCAAGGGGAAGAAAGTTATAATGGCCCTCCAGGTGATTTATATGTTGTCATTCATGTAAAGGACCATCCGATATTTAAGAGAGAAAAAGATAATCTGTTCTGCGAAAAAACAGTTTCCTTAGGTCAAGCAATTTTTGGTGATACTATAGAGATTCCCACAATAGATGGAAAAACAGAATTAAAAATACCTTCAGGGACTCAAAGTCATACAACTTTTAGGTTAAAGGGTCATGGAATGCCTAATCTTCATAGTTCTAAAAGAGGGGACATGATAGTAAAAATAATTGTAAAAATTCCAGAAAAATTAAATGAAAAACAAAAGAAATTATTAAAAGAGTTCATAGATGCAGAGGAATGATTTGATCTGAAATTCTTCATAAAAAATGAAGATTTTTTCTATAAGGTGTGGACAAACTATCAATTGAAAGAAATTGTTTCTGATGTAGAATTTCTATGTTATTTGGGAATTTTTAATCACGCAAAACGTTAGGATTCAATATCACAGAAGAATTAAAAATCAAATTAACAAATTTCAATCTGCTTCTGCAATTGAAACTTTTCATTTTGTAGAAGAGCAGCGGGCTCTCCATAAAAGTTGAATGAAAAACTTATTTTTCTGTAAGGCGTCGTCATAATCTTATTGTAATTCATTTGTATAGAAAAGCACTATGTGAATCGCAATCAGAATTCAGGATAGCAGAAATTCCTTCAGTAAATTTTTCAATCATTACCATTCAAGTTTTGTAGACAACCCAATGCACTGAAACCGCTAAGCTTTATATAGAAGTATATATCTATATTATTATATTGCAAAAAGGACAAATCGGTTGCGCCTGAAAAGCGCGCGGCTGTAGGCAGCCTCTGACAAGTATTTAACTATCAATGTGGCAACTGGACTTTACCTTGCCACATGAAACCCGTACTTGTTAAGCTTGTCTACAACGCGAAAAAGCCAACCTTTAAAGCAAGTCAACGGGTTAAGATTAAGTTGACGGTTGCTTAAGGAACTTTTTCACCGAGTCCAGATTGATGATGCCAATAATCTGATTTTAATTTAAGAACAAAACTGAATCAGAAAGAAAACATTGTGCTTGAAAAATGCGTAAGGAAACATTTTGCAAATTTCATTTTGAGTTCTTTAAAAAATTTTGAGAAATAGAAAAATCCCTTGAATAATAACTATGTTTCATTATTTAGAAATACTCTAAAATTAAAATCTGAATTCAAAATCATCGTGCTTTTTTTCTTCTTTGAATAATTTTTGAATTTCATCCAACTGTTGCGAGCTTGATTGAATTCTTGGGAAATGAAAGATTATTCCATCTTCTTTATATCTTGGAATGACATGCACATGAAAATGAGCAACTATCTGTCCTGCAGCGTGGCCATTGTTTTGTATTATATTAACGCCTTCTGCTCCAAATTTTTCTTTGAGGGTTTTTGCTATTTTTTTAACAACAGAGATGGTTTTTCCTAATGTTATATCATCTATTTCAAATATGTCTTGTGAATGTTTTTTAGGAACAACAAGTGTATGACCCCTGCTTGCAGGATTAATATCTAAAAAAGCTACTACATCACTATCTTCATATACCTTTTTTGAAGGAATTTCATTCCTGATGATTTTGCAAAACAGGCATTCTTGCGGATTCATATAATCACTAAATCAATAATGCACAAATATACTTAAAAAGCCAATTTAAAAGATATATACCGAATTTATTCATAAATATATTGTGGTTTTATGAATAAAATTTTAGATTTTCTAATATTTTTTGTAGTTATTATCATAATTGCTGGTTATAGCTTTGCGTTGGCTAATCCTGCTGCTGTTTACTGCAAAGAATTGAATAAAGAATTTGGAGGATATGATTATAAAATAATAGATGAAAAAGGAAATCAAGGTATGAAAAAAGTTATTGAGAATTTAGAAAAAAGTGATAAAGTAAGAGTTATTGTTAAATTAAAAGATGAAATACAGAAAAATAATTTTGGAATTTTGTCTAATGAAAAAATTTCAAAAGAAGAAATAAAATTAAGAGCAAAAAATCTTGTAAAAAATAAAGTTAGACATGATTTTATTTATATCAATGCTTTTTCAGCAGAATTAAATTCAGAAGAAATTAAAAATTTGATTGATAGTGGTTTAGTAGAAGAAATTTATTATGATTATCCTGTGCATGCATTTTTACAAGATTCTGTTCCTTTAATTAATGCTTCTACTTCTTGGAATCTGCAAGTGAATGGAATAAATTTAACAGGAGCAGGCCAGACAATCTGTATTATTGATACAGGTGTTAATTATAGCCATCCTGATTTAGGCATTTGTTATGGAAATAATAATGCTTCTTCATCATGCAAAGTTATTGGTGGCTGGGATTATGTAAATAATGATCAAGATCCCATGGATGATAATGGACATGGAACTCATGTTTCTGGAATTGCTGCTGCAAATGGTTCAATAAAAGGAGTTGCTCCTAATGCAAAAATTATCATGATAAAAGCTTTAAATGCTAGTGGTGGAGGTTATGCAAGTGATGTGATTGCTGGAATAGAGTGGTGTGTTAATAATGCTTCTACATTTAATATTTCTGTTATAAGCATGAGTTTGGGAGGAGGAGCATATCTTGATTATTGTGATTCTGATGATCCGTCAACTGCAGCAGCAATAAATGCTGCAGTTACAAAAAATATTTCAGTTGTTGTTGCAACAGGAAATGATGGTTATTATAATGCAATATCTTTTCCTGCTTGCATCTATAATGCAACAAGAGTTACATCATCAAATAAAGAAGATAAAAATATATCTTTGTTTGCAAATACTTGGAATGATAGTTCTAAAATAATACTTGCAGCTCCAGGAGAAAATATAAATTCAACAATGATACAAAATCCAAATATTCTTCTTAATTGTGAAACTGGAAAGTCTTATTGTATTCTTTCAGGTACAAGCATGGCAACACCACATGTTGCTGGGGCTATTGCTTTGATTAATCAATATCTTTCTTTGACAAACAGAACAAAAACTCCAAAACAAATTGAAAGTGTTTTAAATAATACAGGAAAATTAATTTATGATCAATATTCAGGAATTAATTTTTCAAGAATAAATGTTTATTCTGCAATTTTAAGCTTAGATGAATATGCTCCAGAAGTAAATTTAATTTCTCCTGCAAACAATACAATAACTAATCAAAATAATTTAACTTTTAGATGCAATTCAAGTGATTTATCTTTAAAAAATATAACTTTTTATTTATGGAATTCAACTTCTTTAATCAATCAAACTTCTTATGAAATTTCTGGCAGTTTTTATGAACTAGAAATTAATATTTCAAATCTTAATGATGATAATTATAAATGGACTTGTAAATCTTATGATGAAGCTGGAAATAGTTTTACTGCAAATAATTTTAGTTTTTCTGTAGATACAACCTCTCCTCAGCTTGCAATAATCTCACCTGAAAATAAAACTTATAACATAAGCGAAATTAACTTCAATATCAGCAGTAATGAAGCCTTAGATACTTGCTTCTATACTATTGATAACTGGCAAACAAACATAAGCATGACAAAACTGAATTCAACTTATTATTATAACATAACAAGCTTGAGTGATGGCAGTTATGTTGCAAAATTCTGGTGCAATGATTCAGCTGGTAATATAAATGATACCGAGCAGATTGGTTTTAGTATTGATGCAATTCCAATAATAACAATCACAAATCCAAAAAATGTAAGCTATAACTACACAAATATTACTTTAGAATTTGATAGAAGCGAAGATTTAGATGTTTGCAAATTAGAATTAAATGGTACTAATCAAACTCTTGCATCTTGTGCAAACACAACATTCCTTGCACAAGAAGGATTAAACTCAGTTGCTATCTGGGCAAACGACACAGCAGGGAATTGGGGAAGAAGTTCTACAATTTACTTCTCTGTTGATACAATTGCTCCGATATTATCAATCACAAAGCCAGAAAACATAACTTACAACACAACAAACATAACTTTGGAATTTTATCAAAGTGAAGACTTAGATATTTGCATGTTAGAGATAAATGGCATAAACCAATCAATCCAATGCAGCAACACAACATTTCTCGCTGCAGCAAATCAGCAAAACTCAGTTGCTTTATGGGCGAATGACACAGCAGGAAACTGGAACAGGTCAACAGATGTTTCATTTATAGTTGATACACTTATGCCAAATCTTACTGTGAACTCTCCATCAAATAAGACATATAATGAAACCAATCTTACTTTAAACATCAGCGATATTGCAGATGCAGTAAGCGGATTAGACAAATGCTGGTATACAAATGTCACAGGTCAAAATATATTCTTTAATTGCACTTCAATTGAATTCACATTTTTAGGAATACCAGATAAACAAAATAATATTACAATCTATGTGAATGATAGTGCAGGAAATGTCAATTCAACAACAATATACTTTATCATAGACACAACAATACCAACAGTAACAATAACAAGTCCAGAAAATAAAACATATTCATCTTCTTCAATAATAATAAATTACACCACTTATGATAGTGTTTCTGCGATTGATAGTTGCTGGTATAATCTCTCTAAATCAGGAGAAACATATTCAAATGGAACTTTGGTCAACTGCTCAGCTATGAGACTTACAGTATCAGCAGGTTCTTATCAACTGATTATCTATGTAAACGATAGTGTTGGATATCAAAACTCATCAGGTGTTAATTTCAGTTACTCACCTCCAAGTTCATCAAGTTCTGGTGGAGGTGGTTTTCTTTCACAGCAGGTTCAAATTGTAGCAACTGTCGTCACATCAGAACAACTTGAGTCAGGTTATGTAATATCAATAGGAACAAGCAATCTAGTTAAATTCACAATTGGTGGAGAAGAACATACAATAAAACCAAAATCAATCACAAGCACAAATGCAACAATAATTATCAACAGCACGCCACAAGAGGTTACATTGCAGATAGGAGAGGAAAAGAAATTTGAACTAAATAATGACAATTACTATGACCTTTACATCAAATTGAATAAAATAGCAAACGGAAAAGCAAATCTCACAATCAAATATATTCATGAATTAATTCCACAACGAGTATCGCAACCAACACCATCGCCAACCCCAACTCCTACACCAACAGGCGCTGTTTGTGGAAACGGAATTGTTGAAGAAGGAGAAGAATGCGATGGTGTAGTCACAACAACATGTGCAGATGAAGGATTTGTTTCAGGTGTAGTGAAATGCACAAACTGTAAACTTGATTTTTCTGGTTGTTTATCTGAATATATACAACCTAATTCTAAAATAGAATTTTATATCACCATAGCAATTGTAATGGTTATAATAATTTTACTAGGAAAATTATATTACGAATATTGGCAAAAGCCGATGCTAAAACATCACAAAAGAACTATATGAATTCAAAATTTTAGAAATTGTTACTTCCATCCCAATTTTTTTCTCTTTTCAGCAATTGTATTAATTATTGCTTTTGCAATGTTCTCAGGCGAGTCATTTTCTGGAATTATGATCGAACTTCCAAGCATTTTTTTCATATCCTTCGTTAATATCTCTTTTACTTTTTTTGAACCATTTATTGGTAATTGGGTATATAGTGAAATACCGAGTGACAATGCCCAGAATGATATTGCTATTGATTTTTCAGTCATCAATTCAGGAGCAGCAGCAGCAATTGGCAGATTGCTTACAGATATTTTTGCATTCTCAGAAATCAAGTTTATTAATTTCTCAATACGCGAGTTATCAACGCAAGAACCCATATGAAGAACAGGAGGTATAGCGTCCAAACCATTTGCCTGGCCAATTTTTTCAAGAAATCCTCTTAACTTATCGCCAGCAAAGTTTCTTGCATCTGGTAACATTAATCCTGATTGCGCAGCACAATGAGCAAGGCATCCAGTTGTTAATATAATAACATTATTTTTTATCAGCCCTTTCATTATCTTTTCACTATATTCATCATTATATTTAGGATTTCTGCAGCCAACCAAAGCAACAATTCCATATATATCTCCATTTTTTAGTGCATTTATTAGTGGCTTTGTTGGATCTTTATCTAATGCCCGAAGTGCTGCAATAATAGTTTCAACAGAAAAACCACCATATAATGAAACTTTTTTCTTTGGTATGAGTACAGACCTTTTTCTGTTCTTGAAATTATTTACTGCCTCCATTATTATTTTCTTTGCAGATTCATCTGCATTCTCAACATGGAATGGTATGTGAATTGCACCTGGAATTCTTGCAACCATTGTAGTAATAATTTTTGTATGATAACAAGAAGCAACATCTTGTAATGACGGATAGATACATTGTGTGTCAACAACCATAGCCTCTAAAGCTCCAGTAACAATAGCCAGTTCAGCTTGTAGTATATGGCTTGCCAGGGGAATTCCATGTCTCATCAAAACCTCATTTCCTGAACAGCAAACACCAACAATTTTTATTCCTTTTGCTCCAACCTTCTTTGCTTCTCTGTCAAGTTTTCTTGCCCATTCAACTATTTTTTCAGAAAGCAAGGTCACATGTCCATGAACAGCAATATTAACATATTCTTTGTCCATCACACCGAGGTTTGCTTCAGATTTTGTTAATGTTGGCGTTCCAAATAAAACATCTTGCAAATCAGTTGTCATATGAAGTGCACAACCATCAACAATCCCGTTCTTTAATGCAGTTTTTATCAGGGAAGTTGGGTCAGCATCATTTCCCATAGTTGTTTCATGCAATGCCCTTGATGTTTCCAAATCAAAATTTATAGGCATTATTCCAAGCTTTGTCCATTTTTTCATATTTTCTTCTGTAGTTGATATTTCTAACCAGTTTGGGTGTTGTCCCTCATCTTCCATGAAGACTCCTTTCTGTCTGCGAAAATCTTCCAATGCCTTGAATGCGACAATTCTCGCGATATTGTTTATAGAGCCTGTAAAATCCTCACCAAGTTTTTCAGCTAATGTCCTTAGTTTTGTTTCATCCTTGATTTTATAAGCAGTAGTTTTTCCTTCTGCAAGCTCTAATAGTGTTAGCACAATCTCACGAGCATGATCAGCGTGACTTGAGGCTCCACCTGCAACAGAGCGAACGATATTTCTAGCTACTATTTCATCAGCATTTGCTCCACAAATTCCTTTTTTTCCTTCTATTATTCTACAAGGTCCAGCAAAACAATTTCTGCAACAGACATTATCAATTCCAAACTTGCATTGCGGCTGTTGGTCATTATATCGGTCGAATACTAGTTTAACTCCATCTTTTTTTGCTTTTTTTATTAATTCTTGCATGATCAATCGCCATTAAAATATCATTTGTAATATCTTTTTAAGAAATTTAGTATCTTTCTTCATGCACAAGGTCATCCAAATTTCTTCTGATTGAGCTATAAGGTATCTCATCAGGATAACCTATCGGAATTATTGCAATGGGTTTTACATATTCCGGAGCCTTTATAATATTTTTCACTTTGAATTCGTCAAATGCACCAACCCAGCAACTCCCTAAACCAAGTTCTGTTGCAGCAAGCTGTATATATGATGCAGCTATGTCAGCGTCATTTATGCAATAAAGTTCTGCACCCCTTCTTCCGTATTTAATTGCCGAGCGCTCCGGATTGGCACAGATAATCACAACAACAGGCGCTTCTTCTATAAATTTTTGTCCGTACGAAGCTTCAACAAGTTCTTTTTTTGTTTTTTCATTTCTTATAAGAATTATTTCATATGACTGTAAATTTCCAGCAGAAGGAGCAAGGTTTGCTGCCTCAAGAATTTTACGAATTTTTTCTTCTTCTACCTCTTTGTTTTTGAAAGCCCTAACAGAATGTCTATTTTTAATAAGTTCAAAGAAATCTATAGTTACCACCTTATAATATTTTCTTCCAAAAAATATAAATATAGTGTAAAGCCAATTTCTATTTATTTATGGTGAAAGTATGAAATTTTCTAAAATTAATAAGGCATATCTTCTTTTGATTTTTTCTGTCATCGGACCCGGAATAATAACTGCAAGTGTTGATAATGACCCCGGTGGAATTGCAATCTATTCTGTGGCAGGAGCAAGTTTTGGTTATACCCTTCTTTGGACTATTATCCCAATAATTATTTTATTAATAATAATTCAAGAGATGTGCACACGTATGGGTGTTGTCACAAGAAAAGGACTTTCTGATCTTATAAGGGAAAACTTTGGTTTAAAAGCAACATTTTTCATTATGATTGCTTTATTGTTTGTAAATTTTACAAACACAATATCAGAATTTGCAGGAGTTGCAGCAAGCTCAGAGATATTTGGAATAAGTCGTTATATTGGTGTTCCTCTTGCAGCAATTTTTGTTTGGGTTATTGTTGTTAAAGGTTCATATAAAAAAGTTGAAAAAATATTTCTTTTGGCTTCACTATTTTATCTCACATATATAATTTCAGGTTTTCTCGCCGGACCTGACTGGAAAACAGCAGCAAAAGAGATTGTATTTCCATCTATACAATTTAATTCATCTTATCTTATTATGATAATAGGTATGATTGGTACAACTATCGCTCCCTGGATGCAATTTTACTTACAATCATCTATAGTTGAAAAGAAAGTGAGATTAAAAAATTATAAATTTACAAAAATAGATGTAGTAATCGGCTCTATAGTTACAGGTTTGGTGGCATTTTTTATAATCGTTGCATGCGCCTCTACACTTTTTGCGTCAAACATAAAAATTAATGATGCAGCAGATGCTGCAATTGCATTGAAACCGTTGGCAGGAGACCTTGCATCAGAACTGTTTGCTTTTGGTTTATTAAATGCAGCAATATTTTCTGCTTCCATTTTACCACTCTCAACCGCATACTGCATCTGTGAAGGTTTTGGATGGGAACGTGGAATTGATAAAAAAATGAAACAGGCAAAAAGATTTTATGCGCTTTATACATTTCTAATTGTTGCAGGAGCAGCAATAATATTAATACCAGGTTTTCCACTTTTGTCAATAATGATTTGGTCCCAGATATTAAATGGAATACTATTACCAGTAGTATTGATATTCATGCTTCTTTTGATTAATAATAAAGATATTATGGGAAGATATGTAAATACACGTTTATGGAATATCTTAACAACAGCAATTTCTCTTGTATTGATCTTAATGTCAATCATTTTGATATTTTCATATTTATAAATTATTGATTGTTTTTCAGAAATGTTTTTCTTACAAACTCAACATTCCTTTTTATTTTCTCTTCATTTAATTTTTTGTTATTCTTGAAATGTTCTATGAGATCTAAAAATAAATTCTCAATTGTTGATTTGAATTTTTTATTTTTTTCTATAAGCGCATTATATTTTTCTTCATTATATTCAATTAGCTTTAACAGGGCTGCATAGTGCATTTTAATTTTTTTATTTTTTATGTTATCCACAAATATTTCAAACCTCTCCTTTACGCCGACCTTTACAAACTCCAATCCAAACCTTTTCTCAACAATTTCAGGCTTTACAGATTGAAGTATTTTTTCCGCATCGTCATTTGTTATTAAGAATAGTTTTGATAGTTTTTCAATTAATTTGGCATAAATATTTTCATATTTTTTAATAGTAAAATTGACAACAATCTTTTTTGGTTTTATACAAACTTTCTTTATATTGTTCCATGGTATTAGATCATTTTCAATATCTTTCCCAAATAATTTTTGCATATATGTTGCATATTTTTTTGTGCCAATATTCATTATAATTCCACTGACACCACTATAAAATCCAGCAACCGTAAGAGTGTTATCATTTTTGGAGTATATTAGTTCAATATCATCAATCCTTCCTATAAACTGGTTTTTTCTATCAACCAATTGCTCGTCAAGAAAATCTCTCACAAGAAACATTTTATCAGTAGGTATATCAGTAAAATTAACATTTCTTAGTATGAATTTGTTATTTTCTATTTTTTCTATATGACGCCAATCAATATATTTTTTTGATTTACCTTTCTTGAGTTTTATGAGGCTCATAGTTTTAGATATAATTATGCCTTCTACTGTTGGAAAACTATCTTTTGAAATGGCAAGGTCAGCTACCTTTCCTATTTTGTTTCCTTTGCTATCTAAAACAATCTTTCCAATTATATCGTCTGTTAAAGTCTTTATTTGTAATTCTCTGTTATTAGTTTTCATATCTATAATTATGCGCAGAAGCTACTTTTATAATTTTGCAAAAATTGATAGAAATTAGCAAATTAATAATTCTGTCATGCTTATTATTTTTAATTCTAAATTTTCATAATTAGAAGTCCAATAAATTTTTTAAAAAATGTTATTTATATTCTCTCCAGATGTAATTACACTTCGTGCATTTAAAGAACTGTGTAGGAGGTTCATCCACACTCCTTGTCTGTTGCAACCACCAATATGCCTTCATATTTTCGCACTTAGGACACATCTTGTCTGTGACAGGAAGGTTTGTTTCATTGCTTTCCAGAACAACTACGCCCTTTTTTACAGGCTTATCACTTATCTTAAGAGTTTTGGAAGCTTTTTTTGTTTTATATTTACATTTTCTGCAAACCATGTAAACTGTGCTTCCTTTTTTCTCTGGAACTAAAATTGAACCGCATTTCGGACAAAAATCCATTCTCAACACCACACTAAATAAATTTGCGTCTCTTTAATTGAATTTCATTATATATAAAGCTTTCGTGGGCAGTTTGTGGGACTGCTAAATAGCTTTAAATATTTTTATGTATTATTTTTTCCGTTAGTGGGAGTGTGGTGGGTTAAAAGTTCACCTAAGTGGGATTTAATGCAACCCCTCACGAACCTTCACCAGTTTAGCACTTTAAAAGTTCACCTGAATGGGATTTAATGGAGGTGTTGTTATTATCCGCCATAATATCACAAAGGTTGATTCAAAAGGAAGGATATTGATACCGTTTCACATAAGAGAATATCTTGGTTTAACTGAAGGAAGCGAGATTATAATAATAAATAACGGTTCAAAGGAATTAAGAATTTTTCCTCTGTTTAAAGGGAAAAATGCAGAAATTCATATTTTAATGAAAGATGTTATTGGCACACTTGGAAAAATAACAGAAACAGTTGCAAAACACAATGTTGATGTTTTAATGAGCGAAAGCAAAACAATAGAAAGAGGCAAAATAGCTGAGTGGGTTGCACTTGTGGATACATCAAACTGTGAAGATATTAAAGCTTTAAAGGATGAATTAAACTCTCTGAAATTGGTTAAAGACGTTAAAATTTTTGAGAGGTAGGGTGTAATAAATGAAATACAATTCAATAGAAGAAGAGGAAGAAGATAATAGATTTGCAATAATTTATTCTCAAGAAAAAGGAGATCTTAGAATCTATCTCCCTGATGGTGATTTATATAAAGGTAAAAGAGATCCTGTCCCTGTAGGAGGGTTTATATGGAACTACACAGGATTGCCATATAGTACTAATAAAGATGATTCAATACCTACAATAGAAATAGGTAATAAGATCGGAAGAGATGTTTTAGAATTGAAAAAAGAAGAACTTAAAAAATTGGGATATCGTGGTGTTGAAAGATTACTTCTTGTTACCAGAAGACCGCACAACATTCCATTATCAGTTCAGAGGGAAGGTATAGGTATTAGTGGAAAAGATTTTATTGCTGATAGATTAAAAGCACCTATTCTGAATGGCGCACGTGAGGAGGAAAATTTCAAAAAATATCTTGAAAGCAATAAAATTTTACAGCCTTTGGATCTAGGTTATAAAAAAGCAAAGATCGTCTTTGTATTTCCAGAGAGGTATGGAATAGGAACATTTGATGATTTAAAGGAAAATTTGGATAAATTCACAAAAAGGAATGGCGGAAAACTTAGAATAGCAAGCGAATTTGATGAACTGCCTTATTATGCCTTAGAGAAATTCGGAATATCCAGAAAATTCGTATACCTAGAAAAAACCCCGGGTAAAACAGAACCATACGCAATATTACAGGAGGTTGATGGGTTCTGTGATATAGTAGAAACAGGAAGCAGCATAATTAATGCTGTTGATGAAAATGGAAAAAGATTGATAAGAGCTATCTATCCTCCTGTCATGATATCAACACCTAGATTGTTAGTAAATAAAGAAACTTATTCAATATTCAAAGAGTTTTGTGATGAATTGATAGAAAGATTAACCGAAGGTACCAAAAAAGTGAAAAGAGAATATCCAATATACTGGGAAGACAGGGTTGATCCAAGAATATTTGAAACAGATAAAATACAAAATGAAAAAAACAGAAATCGTACATTTGCACATCTATAATTTTAAATACCGAAAATCATTAGTGCAAGACGTGGATATCCGAGTAATGGAATTGCATAACGAACCTTGCCCTTTATCTGCGAAGTTTGCACATAACCAGGATCAGGACTAGGATTGTTATCACCTTTAATCACAAATCCTTTTTCAGTTTCTTTAATTATTCTGTGAACAATAATATAATTAACATCGTTCCTTTCATAAAGAACAATGTCTCCTACTGTATAATTTGCAGATGTTACGAAAAGTAAATCACCACGATAGAGTGTCGGTTCCATAGATGCGGAAACAACAGCAACAATGGGCATATTTGTCCCTGTAATAATCCCAAGGACTTGGTAAAAAATCCATGCAGCTATAAACATAACTACGATTTCAGCAGCATCCCGAACATATTCGTACTTTTTTGATATTTTTTTCACTCTTCTCACCATTATGCCCTTCCCTTACTTTCGCCAGATAAACCAGATGCAATAAGATGTGCGACTCTTATAGGTTCTGGAATATTAGAACGTATAGTTGATAGTTCTAATATTTTTTTACAATCATCATCACTTAAGCCACAGCACTGATAATAAATTTTATTCCATTTTTTAGGAATACCAGCATTTTCAACAATCTTTAATCTCTTATTATAATCTGGAAATATTTTTAAGGCTGACTTAAAACTATTCACATCAGGTTTTTTTCTTATAACAGCAATTACTGGCATCTTCGTCTTCATATTAAGCATTTTTATATCAACCAGATTAAAGCCTGCAAATGTTATTCCATCAAGCATGATAACACGGAGCTGGTCTCTGTGTCTGCTTCTATTTATCGCTTTTATTATTTTAGAGGTAGCATCCAAACCATCTAATTTGACAGATGTAGAAAGCAGCCCATCAATAAATTGTCCTCCGCGAAATATCACACCGACAACCAAGATATCCTTCTTTCTTTGCCCACGCCTGTGTTTGCAATCATCCCATGCAATAATCCTGATCTCTTTCTTAAAAACCATATCAATCTAAGAAAAAGATTGGTACAAGTGCTTTAATAATTTATTTTAATTCAAAATAATGTCTTTCCTTTAATGCATAGAGAAACAAAATTAATGTTATAATTCCTATTGTATAGGCTACAAACTCCCTGCTTATATCCTGTTGCCTAAACTCTTCTATGTCTTGAGGATTATTTGTTGTGTAAACATAGCTGACATGTGCAGCAGAATCCTTGCCAAAATCTAAAGAAATAGAAATTGGTTCAACCCTTGGGTCCAAAGAGAACTGGAAGATATGTACAACTTCATGAACAAGAATGGATACTGTTATTGATGCAAGCAAACATATTATAAACATCCCTACAGTTCTCATGACCACACCCCACAAAAAATAAACAATTCTGGCATATTTTATTTACTATTTAGTAGTTATAAATATATAAAGGTTTCGATTAGTAATAATTAATAAGTAGTTACAAAAACAAAAAAGAAAATCTATATTCTTTTCAGTTGTTCCTGAAGCTCTTTACAATCGCTAATGATTTGTTCAGCTGCATCAAGAAGAAGCTTTTTTGGGTTTTTGCCTTTCACAGTGATTTGCGGCTTTGAAAGATATGGATGTTCCCTAGAATAAGAGGCAAAGTCAACCTTCATCTTCCATAGATTTTCATTAAGTAGATTGGCCAAAGTCAGATCGTCAATTTCTATTCTTATAAAATTTTCATCAATCTTTTTTACTTCCATACTATCACCTTTATAATTAGTGCTTTAATATCTTTCTTTCAGTAAAAAATGATAAAAAATCTGCAACATTCACTATAGGTTTGTCAAAGTGGTCTTCTGATATTCTTGGACAGGCAAGATTTATAAAGGCATCAACATCTATTCCTATTAATTTACTGTTCTCTATTTCATCAAGCACTATAACATAAGATTTTTTGCCTAATTTTTTAATTATTCTTCTCAATTTTTTTATATCGCTAATATTTAATTGTCCTGGCTTTGATGAAACCAGCAAACCAAAACTCCTTGCCTCTAAGGCACTGGCTATTTTAGCCAATTTTATCTTTTCATGTTTGAATAGATCTTCATTCATATTCTTCAATTGAAAGTTTTCTAAGTTTAAAAAATAAAGAGGCCTTTTAGTTTTTATTCCGCTAACATGAAATTCTCCTGTTCCGACAAAGAGAAAGGCATCAACCTTGTTTTCATTTTTTATAACATTTTCTATCCAGCAACCGAGAATATCGCCAGCAATTAGAGTTTTCTTGTTCAACTTATTCAGCAAATCAGCAATGTGTGGTAGCAAATCAAGATATTGTATTGATGTGACCAATCCTATCCTCCATTCAGGTATTTTGATAAAATTATCAAGTAACAGCTGTTTTGTTTTTTCATCTAATTCGGTATCAAACTTCCAAGGATAATAAATTATAGGAATAGATGATTTAATTTTTTTCTTTGGAAATTGTCTATGCCCTATATGAACAATCAGATCGCAATTAAATGCTTCAGCTTCTTTTATGCGCAAATCACAAGCACCATAGCATCTGTCACCAGATAGAATAACTTCATAATTTTTCAATGCGTCCATAATCTCTGTGGAAATCGTTTTAAGACCCTCTGGTAGCTGCAAGAATATTCTTTTTGGTTTTTTTTCTTTTATAATTTCAACTAACTCAGAAATTTGCTTAGTGTTATCCATTTCTACACCATTTTTATATTAGCTGCCTACGGATGAAACCCTTTGCACAGGAAAGAGATTCGCTAAACTTGCTAAAACAGTTTCTTCTAATCTGACACCACTTGCTACTATGTCTGTTGCTGTTATTATACCGGCTAATTTGCCGTTTGAAAATACAGGTAATGTTTTTATTTTGTTCTCTGTCATGATCTTGGCTGCCTCTTCAATAGGCATATCGTCTGTAACAGCTATAACATTTCTAGTCATTATATCTTCAACCTTAACTCTGCTTGATTGTTTGTCTGCTGCAACAATATTGCATATAATGTCCCTATCTGTTACTATACCTTCAACTTTGTCTCCATCTAGAATAAGAACAGAACTAATCTTGTATTCTTTCATTAATTGCGCTGCCTCTTTGACAGAAGCAGTTCTTTCAAGTGTCTTCACATTTTTGCTCATCAGCGCTCCTACCAACATAATAAACACTCCTAATTATAACTAATATTCATCTTCATATATATAACTTTCGGATAAATTAAAATGATTTTAAAGAAAAATTTACATAAAAAATGATAGGGCAAAATTCCCTATCAAAAACTTATGCACCATAGATCTTCTGTAGGCCTGTTATGTCTGGCTGCTCTAATGTTCTTTTCTGGGTTTCCCCATAATTAGAATAACCATACATTGTCACTGCTGAGCAAGCTGAGTTGTAGACATCATCAAGACCAACACTGTGACCGAGCTCGTGCGTTGCTATATTTTGCAGATCCATTATATTTGGATTTGCTGTTGCATCTCCCCATGTATAATATGTATTGAACAACATGTCAAATTCAACAATCTTTTTTCCTACTCTTGTGTACCATATTGATGTTATTGCTATAACATTGTTGTCAGGGTAAGATCCGAATGTGATTGCATTTTTGTAATCCTGGACACCATAATTTATATTATAATCAACTGCATAAACGTCATTGAACAATTCTTTTGATGTTGCTGCATCCCATGTTTCTGCTGCTGTTGAAATTGCTGTTGTTACAAATTCCACATCTAATCCTGAATTGCTTGG
>Ga0123519_10002426_pt1 | contig 31480 bp, 32 predicted proteins | sample YelNatPaOPRAMG02_FD_87396 | JGI IMG/M metagenome (GOLD analysis project Ga0123519, IMG submission 87396) | Hot spring microbial communities from Yellowstone National Park - Yellowstone National Park OP-RAMG-02 (version 2) | ecosystem: Environmental > Aquatic > Thermal springs > Hot (42-90C) ... | reverse complement strand
TCTCAGGCTGATAGCTTCTACCCATTTAAACGGGGATGACAGCCATGGACTTAAACTCCCATCTTCCTCTATCCGTAGCTGTTTCTCAAAGATTGACGTCGGTTGCACCGGCGGTTTGGTTGGAAACAGGAGAGCACGTCTCGGAGACCGCAGAGCTCGAATCTATGTTTAATAGGTGGATTAAAGTGGCTGAGGTAGTCCGCTACGTATCCAGTAGGCAGAATGACGACGGAGGATACTCGTTTGCTCAAGGAGGGCCTTCCTCGGTTGAAGACACCTATTTCGCCATCAGGATACTGAGGATGCTGAGTGTGAAACCTCCCAACGAGGATCGCACAGTTGCCTTCTTGAAGAGAATGCAACAAGAGGATGGAGGTTACTGCTCGGTGAAAGTAGCCTACTACGCGGTGGACGCGTTGAGGAAGTTGGGGTCTAAACCTCGGAGGGACGTTAAAAAATTTATTTGCTCCCTGCGGCGGCGAGATGGGGGGTTCGGAAGCCGCCGCGTGGATGTTGAAACCTCATCGGAGGTTGAAACCACTTACCTCGCGCTTAAGCTATTAAAACTGTTAAAAGTTTCTCCGGAACCAGCTACGGCGAAATTTATTTTAAGCCTGAAGAATCCTGATGGAAGCTTCGGACGTTACGGATACTCCCGTCTCGCTTCCACCTACCACGCGCTGGCATGTTTGAGGATTCTCGGGGTCAACGTAGCCTTCGAAGACACCCTTAAATGGATTCTCGGATGTGAAAACCCTAAGGGTGGCTTCAATCGAAGCCCAGATGTTCATGACCCTTACCTTCTCGTCGACGAGCTCTACTACGGGGTTAAAGCGTTGGAAATCCTCGGTGAACCTGCACGCTACACCCTCCAACATTTACGTTTGATCGGTAAATTCCAGAATCGGAACGGTGGATTCCGCCGATCCATCTTCATGGGAATCTCTACGTTTGAAGCTACCTACTACGCTCTCTCATCCCTCCAGACATTGTTGAGGCTGGTGTGAATGAGCGTAGCCCAGAGGGATCTGCTGACCATTAAGATCGAGGAGGCTGTTAAAAAGGGTACTGAATGCCCCCTCTGTTGGCTTCTCGAAAAGAGCGAGGTAAGACTTCTTGAAACTTTTTTTTCTGAATGTATCATGGATTCTTGGTATAGAGGTAAAATCATCCGTTCACGTGGGTTTTGCAGATACCATTTCTATCGTCTATTAGATTACGCTCTTAACCGTTACGAGAAGCTCGGACTGGCGCTTGTGCTTGAAAATCTAGTGGAGGCGCGATTCAAAGATCTGAAAGAATTGTACCTTGCTAGCCGTGACCTACTTCAACTTAAATCGAAGAGATCCCTAAACTTTCTGATAAACAGGGAATCAAGAGATGGGAAGAAAGCGATTACTAGATTCTTGCTTCGCGTAAGATCGACAATCGAAGACGGGGTGCAGTTATGCGCGGTATGCGATTCAATGAAAGAGTCCGATAAGATCAATGTAGATACGCTTGCCCAAATGCTCACCACAAACACAAGTTTTTTGAAGAGCTTCGAGGAAGGTAAAGGACTCTGCCTACCTCATCTTCTTAAGCTGTTCGAGTCTCTGAAATCTTCATCTAAAATGGGTCTCCTATCTTTAGCGGAGAAATTAATTTCGCTGGAAGTGAAGAATTTCAGCCGTCTTGACTCTGAACTCAAAGAGCTGATCAGAAAATACGATTACCGATTCCATGACGAGCCATGGAAGTCTGAAATAGATGTGGTGGAAAGAACGGTTCTCAAGCTTATCGGAGCGTATCAATTTGGCTCTATCTATGAAAAGGAAAGTTTGGAGATTTGAACAGAACGACTAAAGTTTTGAGGGTTGAAAATGTGGAAGAAACTGCGCAAGATTCAACTCATTAAGGCTCTAGACAGTGGTGAATGCCCCATCTGTAAACGGATCGAGGAGACTGAAAACATATATCTTGAGGAAATCCTCATGGAACTGGTAGATGACGTAAAGTTTCGAGAGAAATTGAAAAACTCCAAGGGGCTATGCCTACAGCATTTTAAAAAGATGCTTTCAATCGCTCAGAAGAGGCCAGAGCTTAATGGAATCAGCGTATCAGACATTCTCAAAGACATGGTTGAAGCTGAAATTCAAGACCTGCAGAGGGTTGGTAGAGAGCTCTCCGAAATACGGTTAAAGGCGCCTATGTCCATGGATGAAGAGTGGAGTAGAATCCTGAGGGCCTTAAAAAAGTTGTTTGGAAGGGTTTGAAAACCCCATCAAGCAAGGTTTAACATAAAACCTTAACGTCGGTGAATCGTTACCTTCTAAAACGAAAGTTACCGGAGTTCGATGTTTTAGAATCCTTTGCCCCTAGAGGCCAAATACGTCAACTGTGCTCATTCAACTTTGCCTGGTAAAGAAGATGAAAGCTTCATAAAGGGTCGTCTTGCTTTAAGGAGGACGATGCCGACGAAGACCCTTGAGGAAGGCGGGGCTGGTTTATTGACTCGTCCCCGGAGGGGGGCGCTCCCCCAACGTAACCCTAACGGTTATCTGGCTTCCATTCCTCATGATTGTCAGCGAAACAACATCGCCGGGAGATTTGTTATACTCTACGTATAATAATATGTCTTCCAGCCCCCTGATGGGTTTGCCGTCAACACCTATGATGACGTCTCCTCCAATCGGAATCTTAACGCCACCTATGGTTTGAACCTCACCCCCTCCTTTTAAGCCAGCCTTTTCAGCCGGGCTGCCAGGTAACACCTCGGTCACCAGGAATCCTCGGGGCTCTTTGAGACCTATGGCTTCAGCGATGTCCGCGGTCACGTCGAGGCCTTGGACGCCTAGCCACGGGTGAACATACACGCCCTTCTCAATGAGGGAGGTCGCAACCCTTTTAACCAGGTTGGATGGTATGGCGAAGCCTACGCCGGAGAATTCCCCTGTAAGAGACGCTATGGCCGTGTTTACGCCGATCACCTCGCCTTGAAGGTTAAGCAATGGTCCCCCTGAGTTTCCGGGGTTTATGGCGGCGTCGGTTTGCACGACGCCTACTATCAAGTAGCCTCCAGGCGCCCTCAGGGATCTTCCCGTTTGACTTACAATGCCCTCGGTCATGGTGCCGCCTAACCCATAGGGGTTTCCGATCGCCAACACCCTCTCCCCCACGTATAGCTGAGAGGAATCCCCTAGCTTAAGGGGTTTCAAATCTTTTCCAGATGAAACCTTGATGACCGCTAGGTCGCTGTAAACGTCGATTCCGGTCAGCGAAGCCTTCATCCTCTCCCCATCTAGAAACGTCACCTCTATTTCATCGGCCTCAGAAACCACATGGGCGTTCGTTACAATGCTCCCCTTTTCATCGTAAACAAACCCGGAGCCTTCACCATAAGGGGTTAACCCCTGATCAGTTGAATGGTAAACGGTTATCTTAACCACCGACGGCTCAGTCGACCGGTATATCTCATTGTAAGTTAACTGTTCCAACGGCCCCGATGGTTTAGAAGCGTTGGCTTTAAGCTCAGCGCTCAGCCTCGTGAACTCCGAGCTTAGCTCCTCATATTTCTCCTGCAAGGCGATGTTCCTCTGCTGTAAATCCCGGTAAACGTAGAGGAAGAAGCCTGAAAGCGAGATGAGCGCGAGTAGAAAAACCGCGTACATGTATATTCGGCCGCGGCCATTAGCTGGATGGGTTAAATTTAAGCTACTCAAACATATCACTGCTCAACGCGTTACGATAAAGGTGAATTTAAAGGCTTCGCTCCCATTTATTTGAGGTTGAAAAACAACTGCAAAATTGTAGTCCACCTGTTCCCATGGACGATTGTTGAGCATCAACAAGGCATGCCGTAGTGTCGGATGAGCCTAATCCTTTATTAGGGGAAGGCAAGGTTAACGATGTTGAAAGGTTATGAAGGTTTTACGTCAATCCTTGGAGACGGCTGCGAGGTTGAGGAGCATTCTATTTTTAACCGCCTTAACCTATGTGGCCACTTATCTAGCGGGCTCTTACATGGTTCAACTTAACATCCCTTCCGCTGTGAAACTCAGTAAATCCACCGTTGAAACATTATCCGTTGAACCAATCTTCGTTCCCGTAATCGGAGCTCTGAGAGGCGGGAACCTTATGCTCGCGATCGCCTACACCTTCTTGATCAACCTTTTAGGCGGGGCCTTCGCTACAACAACTTTGCCGGGGGTAATCCCACTTATAGGCGGTGTGGGATCGATGCTCGTCAGCGGGGTTCGAGGGTTCCTTTTAGGAGCGGTTTTCCAATACGCTGGAATTTACCGGATTTCACCCGGTTACACAACTCTAGTTGTAGGTACTTTAATCCTAGAGCTAGGCGCCTACGTGTTCTCCACGGCCGCAGGAGTTAACATAAGCCTTTCAACGGTTTTCCCCAGAAGATACGGCGTTGGGTCCCGTTTATCCGCTTTTAAACAGGCCTGGAAAGACGCTTTGAAAATATACCTCATAGTCATCATTCTGTTGGCGGTGGGGGCTGTATGGGAGATGACTGGCATATACCTTTCAACGCAACGATAACAATTTATGGCTTAAACTCCATTTCCACATTCTTCTTTTTCAAAAAGCTTTCAAGGGTCTGCGTTAAGGGTACGCCTGTCTGGTTTGAAGCCGCCAGTAAGGTGTTATGTAGTAGCATGGCCACCGTCATGGGTCCAACGCCCCCAGGGTTGGGAGTTATATAGCCCGCTTTCTCCTTGACCTCATCAAACTCCACATCTCCAATGATTCTGCCGTCAACCCGGCTTACTCCCACATCCACCACCGCTGACCCTGGTTTAACCATGTCCGCTGTCACTTGGAAGTGGGGTCTTCTGCCAACAGCTGAAATCAATATGTCAGCGTTCCTTGTAAAGTACAGTAGGTCCCTTGTCTTGGAGTGACAGATGGAGACGACGGCGTCCTCGTTCAGGAACAGCATGTCGGCGTTGAAGAGGTGCATTTGCATGGGGTCGAATCTCGTAAGTAGCATTAACGGCTTCCCTACTAAGGGGCTTCGGTTGACGATAACTACGTGTTGACCCGCTAACCTGACGTTGTAGTACCTGAGAAGCGTCACGATGCCACTTGGGGTGCATGGAGCCAAAGTATGTTTTTTATACGATAGTTTTCCCATGTTGTATGGGTTTAAGCCATCTACATCCTTCTCAGGTTTTATTCGGTCAACCACTTTATAGCTGTCTATGCTTTGAGGTAATGGAAGTTGGACCAGTATTCCATGGGTTTCCCCATCTTTATTCAACTCGTCGATGAGGTTTAACAACTCCCCCTCTTTTACATCGCCGTTCAGCTGATGGTTTTCCGACTTTATGCCTGTTTCTTCGCAAGCCTTATGCTTTATCGACACGTAGATCTTGGAAGCGGGGTCATCGCCCACCATCACCGTGGCCAGTTTAGGATGGACACCTCTGCTCATGAGCTGTTTAACCTCCTCTGAAACGTAGAGTTTCACAAGCCCTGACACCGCCTTACCATCCATTAGAACAGCGGTCATTTAACCACCTTCAATCCTCAAACTCCTCGTATTCATCGTAGGCTTTAAGCTCCTTAACGGTGGGAGTTGACCTAGCCCCTATCTTGGTCACTGAAACGCCGGCTACGAGGTTGCCGAATTTAACGCATTTCTCCAGGCTCCAACCCTTGATGAAGCCAGCTATGAAAGCGGCGTTGAAGGAGTCACCAGCTCCAGTCCTATCAACCGCCTTAAAAGACTTGTAACCTGGAATCATCCTACCTAAAGAAGATGTTCTCAGATAGCATCCTTCCTCTCCCAGTGTTATCAACACCACTGTCGGTCCACGGGCTAGGATTTCAAGCGAAGCCTCTTCAACATTTCTAGTTCCTGTAAGCATCATGCTTTCCTCTCTGTTAAGCTTCAGGACGAAAGACTTCTCCAAGGGCTTCCTCAACCCTTGGATCCCCCTCTCCGCTAAAATGTGGCCTGGATCAAAAAACACGGGGACTCCATGGGCGTAAGCTATGTCGCATACATGCTCAACGGCCTTGAAGGCTGATTCCCCTTGCATGCTACTGACGTACACGCATCGCGAGGATGCTATATACGCCTCGTCCAGTTGCTCCTCGCTGAACATCAAGTTTGCTTCATTGTACACGTATATGGAACGCTCCCCTTTTCCATCAACTACGCACACTGCAACCCCCGTTTGGGCGTTCAGCCTTTTCAAATGTGTGATGTCAACCTTCTCCTCCTTGAAGAGTTTTTCGAGAATCGATCCGAAGACGTCTGCTCCGATGTTTCCGACAAATCCTGCTTTTAACCCAAGCCTGGAGGCCCCTACCGCGACGTTGGCCGCGGAGCCTCCACCCACTAATCTGAAGCCTTTAGCCGATACTTCTTCATCAGGTCCAGCGAACTTATCCACCAGCATGATGAGGTCCACGTTGGCGGCGCCTACAGCTACGAGGTCCAGCCCCTCAGCCAAGGGCCCCCACCTTCTCCCCCCTCACCGTTTTGCGGTAAACGGAGCTTTCAGCGGAAACTTGGTCTCTGATGTCACTCCTTAACCTGTAAACCTTCACAGGAATCGTCGTAGTAAACACCTTTTCAACAAGCTTCCGGTTAACTCCCTGGCTTCGCAATGTTTTCTTGCCCCAATCCTCCGCAATCCTTAACGCGGCTTGTAAACCATGCTTTTTAAACACCTCGGCGAGGATGGCTAGGGGAGTGGCTTCAGGGGAGAGAACCGCGACCTCAGCTTCAAATACAGCGTAGTTATTTCCGTTGAATGAAACCGAAAGCCCTCCCGCCTCCTTGACGGTTCTTAAGGCTTCGACGTCGGTTATGCTGTCACCCACGTACATTAGCTCTGAGATGGGCGTTTCAGTGGATTCGCATATGTTCCGTAGCGCGTTAACCTTCTCAGGGCCACCTATGGGGTTAACATCCTGAACCATCTTGTAAGCCTCCATTTCAGGCATTATTCTCCAGAAGATTTCGTCAAGTCTCCGGAAGGTTTCCCAATCCTCCTCCGATAGCTCTTGAAGGCTTTGGGCTCCTAAAGGTATTTTAATCGGCTTCATGGAGCATATCTCTTCGCTGAGTTTCATTAACCGCCGTCTTTCATCTTTGGGAAGCTTGTATCGGTCAATGTCCAGTTTCGTGCAATATACTTCCCTGAATGGAATCCTCAGGATGCTACGCACGGCTTTAACATAGGGTTCGTAGCTTGTGCTTATCATGTACGTCGGCATGTTCAGCTCTCCGTGAATGTATAGGAGGGTTTCCTCTACCTTTGGCATCAATAAAATATTGGCCTTTGAGTACTCGATTATGCCTTGGTTACTGGCCCCGTACGCTTTCAAAAATGGAAGTATGAGCCTTAAAGTATCTCCGGCCTTGTAGTTTTCTCGTTTGACGATGTAGGCTAATACGTCGTCGTAGCTGCTTATGACGGTGAAGAACTCTCCTCCATCAACCCCTTTACCTTTAACGTAATGCTTTGAAAGCTCGTAAGCGTTGTCGTTTTTCGTAACGGGGCCTTCCCCGTCGGTGACGTATTTCCTCACGCCTCTGACCCCAAATGCTTCTCCACCTCCCTGTTTAAGCATAATCCCCGCTTCGACGCCTTTCCATCGACGAGCACCATGCGGGTGCCATCGTCAATTCTTATCCTCTGCTGAGACATGGCCTTCAGGGTTTCAATTATAAGTGGGGTTTCACGTTTGAACTCTTCCCTTCTAATGGCTTTAAACAACGGGTTTTCCTCCCCCTCCGCGGCCTTTAACTCCTCGAAACTCAGGCTTTCCAATTTTTCATCAACCTCACGCCATAAACCGTCGAATTTAGGTCCTTTAATGGGGAAGGTGCAATAAGTGGCGGGGGGGCCTTCATCCAGGTTTTCTGTTACCACGTGCATCATGCATCCAGCCTCCGACAGTCTCCTTTTAATGGTTTCCCAGATTACCTCCTGCCATGTTCCCTTAGGTCCCCCGGGTGGAGCGGGATGCAAGTTAATCATAACATGCCTCCGCGTGAAATATTCGCTGAGTATGAGCATGTAGCCGGCTAACATGTTCAAGTCCACGCTGTAATTTTGAATCAACTTTTCAAGCCTTCTATCGTACATTTCTCTCCATTTTTCTAAGGCTTGAGATCCTACTCCACGCTTAGATTCCTCTAAACCACGCTCCCTCAACTTGGGCATAAATTTTCTATGCGACAAATAGATGAGTGGAACATTACACTTCTTCACATAAGCCATGAATTCGTCGCTTTCAGGAAACTCACCGGGCTCCCTGTTACAGTACACGAAGCTTATCTCAACGTCTTCTAAAAATCCTTCCTGTATGGCTTTATGAACCTTCGAAAATAATGTTAACGCGTCTCTGTCCCTGCCGGTGGAGAACCACCCGATCCTAAGCAATTCTTAAACCTTTTCTAAGCTCTCTTAGATGTTGAATGCTATGGGCGATGTGTTTTGCGCTGCCGATGTCCCATCGGTTCCATAGAGGCCCATCAATGCTTCTAACGCCTTCCAGAGAGGTTTGTCTAGCATCCTCTATCGATTCGCCAACTCCCACAACGGCTACGGCCCTGGACTTTAAAGCGTACATGACCCCATCCCTAACCTCCATTGACCCAGGGTAGATGAACAATCTTCCCTGGCTTTCAACACTTAGCCTGTAGGCTTCCGTTAAATCAACTCTGCCATCCCCGCTGTAGGTTTTTCTGTATCCGCCATAAGTCATGGGAACGGCGTAAGTGACCACTGAGCCCTCTTTCCGGTACTTAACTTGGCTTAAGGATCCGTTTACCATATCATAGCATAGGTCAACTAGGTCTGTTTCCATCGTGGGTAAAATGTTCATTATCTCAGGGTCTCCTGGCCTACTGTTGATTTCCAATATCTTTGGGGTTGAAGCGGTGTGGATGAACGCGATGTAGAATGGTACGCCTATGAGGTTGGGGTTGTGTCCTTCACCCTTCAAGTGGTTTAACAGCTTGTTGGCGATGTCAACCTCCTTTTCACGGTCGCTGGATGTCATGAAGGGGAGATGGTCCTCGACGTTTCGGTAGGAACCCATTCCTCCGGTGTTGGGGCCCATGTCTCCGTCGTAAGCCCTTTTATAATCCCTGGTGTCCGGCATGGGAACTAGAACGTTTCCATCGCACCACGCTTGGAAGCTTGATTCCTCACCCTCCACCTTCTCCTCCACTATGACCTTCTCGCTTAGCCTGTCCCCGAGAAGGGATTGGAAATGACTTAACGCTTCGCGCATGGTGTTGAAATGCTCCCCTCCCACGCCGACGCCTTTACCGAACCCTGGTTTATCCGGTTTTATCACCACGTGTTCAACTCCGCCCAGCTCCATGATCCATCGCTCCACCTTTTTTAGGATGGTTGCCCCCCCTTCTTCCTCAAGACTGAAGACTTTGAATCTTGGATTCGCCTCTGGGAGGATCTCCTCTAATAGTAGTCGTTGCTTAACCTTACTTCCCTCTAGGGCATAGCTTTTTGATGGACAGATGGTGGGTATTTTAAGCCTTCCTTCAAGGGCATCCTTTATACCTTCTATGATGGGGTTCTCTGGGCCGATGAGGGCGAAGTCAAGGTCGCTTCTCCATTTTTCAGCGAACCTACATATTTCATCGACGTTAAGGTCAGGTATTACCCTATGCTCCTTGGCGATTCGAGCGTTATGGGGGTTTCTCTGCTTATCCGCTATGAAAAGCTCCACCGCATAGTTGGTGGAGCGTTTGAGCGTGTCAGCTAAGGCGACGCCCCTGGCTCCATAGCATACGACGAGGACTCGCGCCTTCTCCATTAATTCTTCATCTCCCTTCTAGATTTGAAAATTGGCTTGCTCTTTAAACAGCTGTAGTCTCCGGTCGCGCAGGAGTTGCATAAATTGTTTACGGGTAGGCCGATTCCCTTACTTAGGTTTTCCAGGTCTATGTAGCCTACCCGGTTAACTCCAAGGTACTTTTTTATGGACTCGTTCGCTTCCTCCACTGTGCAATCCCCTTTACATACCCTTGGAGCTATTAGCTCTTCCCTCGTGGGGAAATCTATGCCCTGATAGCACGGGTACTGTATAGGTGGGAATGTGAGGTACCATTGAATCCTCTTGGCGCCGGCTGTCTTCAACCTTCGAACGATTTCCTTTGATGTTGTTCCGCGGACAATGCTGTCATCTATCACGATTACGTCTTTTCCTTCGATGATAGGTTTGATGGGTATCATTTCCCTTACGATTGAAATCCTTTTTGAAGGCTCGATGAAGCTTCTTAGACTTCCCTTCCTCCTGTAACGGTCCTTCATCAACCCTTCCTTATGGGGTATGCCGGCTTCCTCTGAGAAGCCTATGGCCGCTGGCCTGGCGGTGTCAGGGATCGGTATCACAACGTCGCCTTTCACCTCTTCCTCATACATTTTTGCGAGCATTCTCCCACAGTTTTCCCTCGCCTCGTAGACATTTATTCCCTCAATGTATGAGCTGGGGTTAGCGAAGTAAGTGTATTCGAATGGGCAGTGCGCGTGTTGACTTTCTTCGAAGATTTTTCTACACTCATACCCTTCCCCGCTTACCTTGATAACGGAGCCTGGCTCCACATCCCTGAAACAGAGCCTTCTATCAAACCTGGCGTTAATGTACTCTATTACGCAACTTTCTGAAGCGATGACGTAGAGGTTTGAACCCGACTGGTCGCCCTCCCATCCTACGCAGAGGGGCCTGAAACCCCTTCCATCCCTTACGGCGATGAGCTCTCCTTCATCAGTTACGATCGTGAAGTTATAGGCTCCATCAAGCTCCGAGCTTAATCTTTCAAAAGCCTCAAACCAGTCACCTACCTCACCCTGTATTTGCCTCAACCTGATGGCCGCCAACTCGGTGTCCGTGACGTGGGAGGATGAGGTTTGACCTAAAGATTTAATCTTTAAAGCGATTTCATGATAGTTCGATATCGTACCGTTATGGGCGATGGAGAATCCCTCAACCTGTATTGGATGCGCGTTGCTTAAACTTGAAATGCCCTTGGTTGAATATCTTACGTGCCCTATGCCGCATGAACCCTTGAACCCGCTTAGTACACGTTCAACATCTTCCGAGTATCCGTCGAGAACCAGCCCCATCATCTTATACACTTTACCTGGCACACCTATCCCCCAAGCCTCTTGGCCTCTATGCTGCTGGCTTTGCAACCCGCTCACGAGCATCCGCACTACCTGGAGGTCTTCAAATGAATAGACTCCCAACACGCCGCATGATTCCCTAATGGTTGACATCGACGGTGAAATCTAACATCAAGACATTATTTATCCTTTATCGGCAACTAAGGCCTAGAGGCTTGAAGGTCGCTCTTTCCTAAGGCCCATTCCTTGACCTATTAAACCTTTAATTTGGATCGGTAGCCATCAAACGTCGGGCCTAAGAGTTAAAAAAGCCATCGGGTGAGCCCGCTTGCCAGTAAAATTAACAAGTAGCAAAGATTCACTGATGCCTTTAACCCGGTTTGCAGGGCCTAGATTAATAGAATTGGAAGTGTGTCTAAGTAGATTGCGAATATGAGCGGGCCCGTACCAGCGATCGTTGAAATCACATTCGCGAAACGGGGTTTGAAGCCCCATCGAATCATGGTAAGCCTCAGGTTCACAGCGACGTGGAAGCTGAAAGCAGTCATCAAAGGAACGTCAAGGATGGTGTGGAGGATCATTCCATAATACCAGTTAATGAAGCCCCTTGTGATCATGTATCCGCTAAACATTTCAACTAAGAATAACGTTAACAGGAACCAAACCACGATTCTATCAACCCTTTTCAAAAAAAGGTTTAGATTCAAATTAATTCCCAACCAAATTTCTCGATGACCAAGTAAATTAGTTTTTAGCGGGAAAACTTAGCTAGGGAACTCTCTTCCCCTTTAACCTTATAACCCGGTTCACCGCCTTAATTTAGGCTATCCGGAGGGACTGACCACGTTTCCCTTAAAGGATGATAATCCATCCTGCATCTTCCCCATAGTGAACTGGGCCATAATGGCTTCCTGCGTTATCGTGTTCATCATTCAGGTTTCCAGCGGATCTAGCTTTCAACAGATGGTTGAAACGTATGGTTTTAACCCTTATAAGATCGTTCACGGAGGAGCATACCACACCTTCCTCACATCCATGTTCTTGCATGGAGGGGTAATCCATTTAGCGGGTAACATGCTTTACCTCTACATTTTCGGTGACAACATTGAGGACATGTGTGGACATGGCCTTTACCTCCTTTTCTACCTTACATGCGGGCTAATCGCCTCAGTAGCCTATCTAGTTACCAGCTGGGGCCTCAACCTTCCAGCCATCGGGGCTTCAGGGGCGATTTCAGGTGTATTAGGCGCCTATGTAAGGCGTTTTCCCAAAGCGAGGATACTGACCGCCATACCTTACATTTTTATAATCAGAGTTGTATGGGCACCCGCCTATCTAGTTATAGGGGTCTGGTTCCTCTACCAGTTCATTCTAGCCTTCATAGGGTTGGAAACCGGAGTCGCGTATTGGGCTCACATCGGCGGCTTCATCGCCGGCCTCCTAATCGCCGACGCTTTCACGCGACGCAAGCATCTCCACCCATTGCACGTTTATATGGCGTCTCTTCAATGAAAAGCAAGTTAAGCATAAACTGTAAGTTTAGGGCATCTTCCATTTCTAGCCATCCGATCTCAACAAACCGTTGGGAATCGATAAAACCTATGACGTTTCGAAGGATTGGTTGATCAAGGAACCGATGACGCGAATGGCTCAACACAACTTGTTGAACGGGATGCTTAACGGTTAAGGCTCCTCCAGCTCATGTGGGGTCTGACGATCAGTTAAAGAAAGCTTTAAATGGGGAGATATGGCGGGGTCTAATGTTTTTAAACGGCTTGTTGACATAACGCTTTATGTTAAACGCCTAAGAGCGTGTTTGGAGTTTAACTTGATTTGAATGGAAGATGATGGCGTGTTGGTGGACCTTAACGCTTTAACCTCCCTTGAATCTGGTCGGCTCCTGCTGCTGGGGAATGAAGCGATTGTAAGAGGCGCGTTGGAGGGAGGAGTGAAAGTGGCGACGGCTTACCCGGGAACCCCTTCATCGGAGATCGTGGACACATTCTATAAGATAGCTGAGGAGACAGGGGGTTACGTGGAATACTCTGTGAATGAGAAGGTAGCGTTGGAGGTCGCGGCGGGGGCGGCGGTTTCCGGGGTGAGGGCTCTATGCGCGATGAAGCATGTAGGGTTGAACGTGGCTTCAGACACATTCATAACCCTCGCGTACACCGGGGTGAGAGCTGGACTTATACTGGTGACAGCCGACGATCCTTCATGCTGGAGCTCCCAGAACGAGCAGGACAACAGATACTACGCGAGACTCGCCAACGTCCCCATGTTCGAGCCGTCAAACAGCCAAGAAGCGAAGGACATGGCTCATTCAGCTTTAAAGCTTTCAGAGGAGCTGGAGCTCCCGGTTATCCTTAGAACGACCACAAGGGTAAGCCACACCCTAGCACCAGTCACTCTGGGTCCATTGCGGAAATCGGTTGTGAAAGGCGACTTCGTCAAGGATGCTCGCCGCTTTGTCATGGTTCCCAGCAACGCCCTCGTAAGGCATGACGTGCTTCTAGATAAAATGAAGGGGGCTGAAGAGGTAAGTGAAAGCTCCGAGTACAACAGAGTATTTGGAGAGGGTGGAGAGGTGGGCGTGATCACGTCGGGCGCCGCGTTCAACTACGCCGTGGAGGCCGTGGATAAACTGGGGGTGAAGGCTTCAATCCTTAAGCTGGGTTTAACCCATCCCCTTCCATCGAAGAAGATCCTCGAGTTTCTCCAAGGATTTGATAGAATATTGGTGGTGGAGGAGCTTGAACCCATACTTGAAAACGACGTGAGGAGCATCGGCTTCGCCTCGGAGAAGAAGCCTAAAATATACGGCAAGCTTACAGGGCATTTCCCTCGAAGCAAGGAGTACTCCACAGAGGTCGTGTACAGGGGCATCGCCGCCTCCCTCGGCTTAACCCCGCCTTCAGATACGGAGAGACGGGCTTCAACTCTGCTCTCACCTCCTCCCAGGCCTCCAATACTCTGCCCAGGATGCCCCCACAGAGCTTCACTCTACGCGGCGAAGACAACGCTGGGAAAAGAAGTGCCCTACTGCACCGACATAGGATGCTACGCCCTAGGCGTGCAGCCTCCCCTTGAAGTAGGGGACATACTCATCTGTATGGGGGCTAGCTTAGGAGCCGCCAGTGGCATAAGCCACGTTCAAGGCTCTCCAGCGGTAGCCATAGTGGGGGACTCCACATTTTTCCACGCGGCGGTACCGGCCCTTATAAACGCCGTGTACAACAACCATAGAATCATCGTTATAGTCTTAGATAACTTGACAACGGCCATGACGGGTTTTCAGCCTCATCCAGGCGTTGAACCCGCCCGAGGCCGCAGGGTTATGATCGAAGACGTAGCTCGAGGATGCGGAGTTCAATACGTCAAGGTTGTCGACCCCATGAACCTATTAGAGGCGAGAAAAACGCTTAAGGAAGCTGCCTCATTTGAAGGCCCCTCGGTCATCGTTATGAGACACGCTTGCTCTGTGGATGAAAAAAGGAGGGGAGTATTCTATCATCCTTACGTAATCTCAAAGGAAAAATGTAACAAATGCTTGGCGTGTGTAAAGGCTCTAGGATGCCCCGCCATTCACCTCTCAAATGGAGAATTAAGAATAGATGAAGTCTTATGTTCAGGATGCGGGTTCTGCGTCCAAATCTGTCCTATGAAGGCGATTGAACCGTCTAGGTGAAAAATCATGGACGCGTACAATATCCTCATAGTTGGAGTGGGGGGTCAAGGAGTCTTGTTCACGTCGGAGGCTCTAGGCGAAGCCGCCTTGGAATCCGGTTTCAACGTGAGGGTCGCTGAAGTGCACGGTATGGCGCAGAGAGGAGGATCGGTTGTATGCGATGTTCGCATAGGGGAAAGGGTTTACTCCCCCATGATTCCAATCGGTGAGGCGCATCTAGTCATCGCCTTAGAGCCCTTAGAGGCCCTGAGACATGTAAGATACGTGAATGAAGAAACGTTGATCGCGGTAAACGTGAACACCGTTATTCCTCCAGGCCTTATCGTATCTGGTGGAGGATACCCGAATTTAAGCGATATCATAAATGGGCTGGGTGAGGTTTCTAAAAACATCTTGGTCATCGACGCTTTCAGTAAAGCTAAGGAGGCGGGAAGCCCTGCCGCTCAAAACGCCGTCATGCTTGGATTAGCATCCGCCTCCGAGAAGCTGCCTATTCCCTCAGAGGTTTTGAAGAAAACCGTTACAAGACTGGTGAAAAGGAGGTTCCAGGACGTTAATCGAAGGGCCTTCGAAATAGGATTCAGGAGTTACATGGAAGCCCTCACATCTTCATCCCTCTACTTAACCGGTAAGCCTTAACGGAGATTAACTCATGTAGGCTTCCTCTCTTATCTTACCCTTCCATGGGTAGTTTTATAAATGTGAAGGGAGATGGCTAAACTTCAAGGGCCGTAAAGGCTTGAGGGAGAACTGACGATATGAGTGAGAAAGTTTCCAGACGTAGGTATGTGAAGTACGCGGCTGCCGGGGTGGTTGTGGTAGCGGCCGGCGCTGCCGGGGGCTACGTCGCTTGGCAGGCCGGTAAGAAGCCGAAGGCGAAGAATGAAGTTGTGATAGGTGTTCTAGCGCCGATGGCTACTTATCAAGGAAGCGTGCAGAGAGACGCCGCCGCGCTGGCCATAGAGGAGGTCAACGCTAAAGGCGGCATACTTGGCTTACCTGTTAGAATGGTGGTTGGCGACGACAAACTAGACGCCGACACGGGTGTAGCTGAGCTTAGAAGGCTGGTCACCGTGGAGCACGCTGACGTGCTTACCGGTGGCTACTCGAGCGGTGTCATGACAGCTGAGATGGAAACCATGGCTGAGCTGAAAACCGTGTTTCTAGCCGACGCCTCTTCCACAGAGCATCCGGCGAAGGTCGCTGGAAACTATGAGAAATACAAGTACTGGTTTAGAATTACTCAAAACAACGGGGCGACGTTCGCCTTCGACCTAATCGACATGCTCGACATGCTCCGGACAAATGGAGTGCAAGTAAACAAGGTTTACATAATCAGGGATGAGCACGTATGGGTTGAAGCGGTTGAAGAGTTCCTAAACCCCATGCTGAAGGAGAAAAATGTGGAGGTCGTTAAAAACGTGAAGATTCCAAGGGGTTACACGGAGTACGAGCCCTTAATCATAGAAGCCCACAACCTAGGAGCCCAAGTGATTTTACCGATCTTAGCCATATCAGGGACAGGAGACGTTTTAGCCAAGCATTGGGCTACGCTCCGCTTACCGGTCTTGCTGGCTGGGCATGACTTGGCGGCGCTAGATCTAGGGTTCTGGGAGAGAACCGGGGGCGCGTGTAACTACTACATTTTCATCGCCGACGGCGGCGTTGTGCAAACAGCTCCCCCCACCTCGACATGCGCGAGCTTCATTGAAAACTACACCAAGAAATATGGTCATCCACCTGAGGCGCATCAAGGCTACGGCGCCTACGACGCTGTCTACCTTTACAAGATGGCTGTTGAGGAAGCCGCGAAAGCTGGAGAACGCGACCCCTTCGACTCAGACACGGTTGTCAAATACCTGGAAAAAATAGCTAACTTAGAGAATCCTGTGGAGTTGACTAGAAGAATAGCCTTCTACCCTCCCGGGCATGAAAAGAAGTGGGATCACGACTTGGCTTGGGGCGACGAGTACGTTAGAAACTGGGTAGCGGAGTGGATCGATGGAAAACAGTGCCTGATATGGCCGAAGGAAAGAGCCAACGCCGAAATGAAGCTTCCACCTTGGTTCAAATAACCGTTTTAAACTTCTCTAAAACCTTTTTCTTTAACTTTTAGCTAGAGATAATGGAAATGTTAGAGCTTTTGATGAGAATTCTCGTTTACGGGGCTACCCTAAGCGGAATCTACTCCCTCATCGCCGCCGGTTTCACTTTAATATTCGGCGTCTCGAGGATCATGAACTTCTCCCATGGAGCCTTCTTCGTACTTGGAGCTTACCTTGGAATCGCCATCATCAACGGTGTCGGCCTCAACCCGTATCTTTCCACCGCGATCAGCATACTTATGGTCGGCTTGTTAGCCGCCATCGTCTATAAGGGTATTATGTCCCCTGTGAGAACGCAGGAGGTGATGGTGATAATCGTCACCCTCGCGTTCGCCTTAATCCTCGAACAACTCATTCTCCTAATCTTTGGAGAGCATGGAATCTCCTACCCATCTATGGTCAAGGGTGTGATAAGCATAGGGGGAGTGCCCATTCCAAGCATGAGGCTTTTCGTGCTAGCCATCGCATTGACTGCTTTAATCCTACTCTGGATACTCATCGGCAAGACAAGGTTGGGAAGAGAGATAACGGCGGCATCCCAGGATGTGGAGGCTGCGACCCTTCTGGGGTTAGATGTCGACAAACTGTTTTTGACCACCGTATTTATCTCATCCATCCTCGCCGCTTTAGGGGGAGCGTTATACGCCCAAGTCTACGCGGCGAACCCCTTCCTAGTGCTTAAATCCCTAATATTCGCCTTCGCCATCGTCATATTAGGCGGTTTAGGAAGCGTTAAAGGAAGCGTGATATCGTCCTTCATAGTGGGATACATATTAACCGCGGTAATCGTCCTATACGGGGCGAGATGGTCTGAGCTCACCGCGTTGCTAATAATCATAGCCATATTGATCCTGAAGCCCACGGGGCTGTTCGGGGTGAAGGAGCTGTGAACGCTAAGCGTCCAGCATGCTTCAGGCTCGGGGATAAAAGGGTTTTAGGAGCTGTGTTCTCCGTCTTCTTAGCTCTTATCGTTTCTATGGTATCTCCTGACGCGTTCCTTTACATTCTTGGTTTAACATATCTTTTCATAGTTATAGCGGTAAGCTGGGACGTAATGGTCGGCTATACCGGGCAAGTAAACCTAGGTCACATAGTTTTTGTAGGCATAGGCGCTTACACCACAGCTTTGCTTCAAACCCCCTCTAGGCTTCAAAGACTCATCCCTGGTATGCTCCTCGAAACAACCCAGGTACCAATATATGCCTCAATACTTTGCGGAGGTGTAGCGGCGGCGATGTTCGGGCTGATAATAGGGGTGATAACTCTTAGGCTTAAAGGATGGTACTTCGCATTAGTCACAGCGGTTCTACCCCTTGTTTTCGTGGAAACAACCGTCATATGGAAGGATGTGTTCGGCGGAGAAGAAGGTTTCCCCATTGGTTTGAAGGGGGCCTTAGCTTCATCCACTCTCGGAAAGTATTACGTCGCCTTCGCCTTCATGCTTGCATCCGTAGCGGCGATGTACGCCATCGTAAATAGTAAGGTGGGGTTGAAGTTTAAGGCGGTGAGGGAGGATCCATACCTCGCTGAATCCGTGGGGATAAATACGGTGAAAATTAAGGTGCTGGCCTTCATGGTAAGTTCCTTCTTCGCGGGCCTCGCGGGGGCGTTGATCGTCCATTATCGGGGCACCGTGTCGCCCAGCCTCTACGATGTTCCATTGATGCTTCTCGTCATTTTAGCCGCGGTGATCGGTGGTTTAGGCACGATATTCGGCCCAATGGTCGGTGGGCTAATCGTGTATTTAGCGAAGCATTGGTGGTTGAAGGGAGCGGTGGCCGCGTTAACGTCAACGGGGCTTCCGATAAACGACGACATAATCCTTTACGCGGTGCTCATCGCCATGGCTGTGCTTTTACCAGAGGGAATATGGATGAGGGCTAGGAAGATTATTCGTGGAACACGAATTAGTTAAATATAACTGTTTCCCGTAAGGTTAGAGTCGCTCCACGTAACTTTTTTCTAAGCCTCTAAGCGACTCAACGGTTCCCCTCTCCACTATTTCGCCACCGATTAACACGTTCACTCTGTTGGCTAACTCCAAGGCTAGGTGAATGTTTTGTTCAACCAACAGAATGGGGGTTTCAAACTCCCTTTGTATATCCTTGAGGGCGTCTCTGATTCGCCGTATAAGCTTCGGCGCCAGGCCTAAGGACGGTTCATCCATCAAAAGCAGTTTAGGCTTGGACATCAAGGCTCTGCCAATCGCCACCATTTGCTGCTCTCCTCCACTCGCCATTTTGGCGACATGTTTTCTTCTTCCTCTGAGTTCTGGAAAAACCCTGTAAACGAACTTTAACTCTTCATCGAAGCGATTAGTTTTCGCTCCAAGTATGAGGTTGTCCTCTACGGTCATGTCTGGGAACAGTCTCCTCCCTTCTGGGCAGACGGCGATTCCCTTCAATACCCTTTCATGTGGTTTAAGCTTGTTGAGGGATTCGCCGTTAAACTTTATTTCTCCTTCAGTTTTCACCAGTCCGATTATCGACTTCAACAACGTGGTTTTGCCCGCGCCGTTAGGGCCAAGTATGGCGACGGTTTCACCCGGCTCTACGTCGACGCAAACATCCCTCAATATCAACGCTTTTTCATAGTAGGCTTTTAGGCTATTAACCTCAAGAACCTTCATATTCCGCCCCCAAATAGACTTGCACTACTTTTTCATCCCTAACTAGCTCCTCAGGGGTCCCTTCAAAAATGAGTTGCCCATAGTTTAAGACCATCGTCCTCTCAACATGGCCGAAAAGCTCCCTCAGTTTATGCTCTATGAGGATCATCGTCATGTTTTTCTCCTTCAGCTTTTCGATGAAGGCCCCTAACCCTACGCTCTCCTTTGGACTTAACCCCGAGAAGGGTTCATCCAGCAACAGCAACCTAGGATTCGTCGCCAAAGCCATCCCGATGTTCAGCCTCCTCAAATCGCCTTGAGGAAGGTCCTTAGCTAGATGATTTCTCTTCTCCCAAAGATCCAGCTCCTTCAGCAAACCTTCCCACTCTTCAGTTACAACCAAAACATTCTCGCGGACGGTAATGTTCTTAAAAACTCTGATGACTTGAAACGTTCTACTTAAACCCATCTTAACCAATTCATGGGGCTTCTTGCCTACTATGCTTTCGCCGTTGAACTTTATGCTGCCTGAGGTTGGCTTCATAAACCCTGATATGACGTTGAACAACGTGGTTTTGCCCGCGCCGTTAGGGCCAATGACGCCTAAGCACTCTCCCTCCTCCACGTCGAAGCTTACATCGCTTAACGCCTCAAGCTCCCCGAATTTTTTGGTTAAATTTTTAACCTGAAGTAACAATGCTTTTCCATCTCAACGTTGCGCGGTTTCCCTCAACGCTCAGATGTAAGTTTAATATAAAAAAGTAACTGGATGGTTAAGTTAATCTGGACAGCTCTGCATAGGCTGAGGAGGGTGATGGGTTCGTCTTGACGAGTGAGGAGTGCAAGTCTATAATTAAGTCTTGGATGAACGACGATACCTTGTATAGGAATTATGGAATTAAACTCGTGGAGTTAGGGGAGGAGTACGCTGAAACCGAGATGGTGGTAAGGGAAGACATGAACAACTTTCTAGGAATCACTCATGGAGCGGTGATTTTCGCGTTAGCTGACCAAGCGTTCGCGGCGGCGTCGAACTCTAAGGGCCAGGCCTCGGTGGCCTTAAACATGTCCATCGCCTTCCTAGAGCCCCCTAAGATTGGGGAAAAGTTAGTTGCTAAGGCTAGGATGCTAAGCTCCACCAAGCGAACTGGACTGTACGATATAAAAGTATACGGGGAGGATGACAGGTTGATCGCGGTCTGCCAGGGTTTAGTTTACAGGAAGAAGGAGAGCGTTCAAGAGTTGTCTACGGTCAAGTTAAACCTTTGAAAAAGGTTAGATCTTCCTCCTATCGATCACCCTCTTCGCCTTCCCCGTGGATCTCGGTATGCTGCCCGGCTCCGCTAATTCGACTTCAACGGAAAGGTTCAGCACATTCTTCAACGCCGCCTGGGCCTTCCTTCTAACCTCATCCAAGCTCGCCGTCATGCCTTTATACGCCTTCTCGTCTACTTCAACTCTGACAGTCATCTTGTCCAGTTCATGCTCTCTATCAACGATCAACTGATAGTTTTCACTTAATTCAGGGATTCTCATCAAAACTGATTCAACTTGGCTGGGAAAAACATTAATGCCCCTTATCACAAGCATGTCATCTGTTCTACCGTGAATTCGCATTATCCTAGGATGTGTTCTACCGCATTCGCATTCTTCAATGTTAAGATAGGTTACGTCGCCGGTTCTATACCTCACTAAGGGCAACGCCTCCTTCGATAAGGTGGTCGCCACCAGCTCACCTTTCTCCCCTTCACCTAGAACCTCCCCTGTTTCAGGGTCCACAATTTCCACAATGTAAAGGTCACTCCAGACGTGGATGCCGTTTTGAAACCTGCACTCCGTGAACAATGGGCCACCTAGCTCTGAGGTCCCGTAAACATCGTAAGCCTTTATTCCAGTGGAACCCTCGATCCGTTTCCTCATGTCCTCGGACCAAGGCTCTGCGCCGAACAACCCGGCTCTTAGCTTCGTATCCTTTCTGAAGTCGACGCCTAAACCTCTAGCCACCTCGGCTAAATGTAGAAAGTATGAGGGAGTACACGCTATGATGGTGGAGCCTAGGTCTCGCATAAACTCTATCTGTCTTTCAGTCCCCCCAGTCCCGATGGGTAGAATGGTGGCTTCAACCATCTCCGCCGCGTAGTGGAAACCCAACCCACCCGTGAATAAACCGTATCCGTAGCTATTCTGTACGAGGTCGCCCCTTCCGATTCCTAAAGAGGTTAAGCCCCTGGCGAGGGAGGTGGACCACTGTTCTACGTCGCTCCGCGTATAACCTACGATCGTGGGTTTTCCAGTAGTGCCGGAGGACGCGTGATAGCAGGCAATTCTATCGGGTGGAACGCAAAACATGCCTACAGGATAGTTTTCTCTGAAATCCCTTTTAAACGTGAAAGGAAGCTTTTTAAGATCCTCCAGCGTCCTTACATCCTCGAAGTCCACGCCAGCCTCTTTAAACCGTTTCCTGTAAAATGAAGAATGAGCTTTTAGGTAGAGCATCAGCTGACGAAGCTTCTTCTCCTGAAGCATTCTTAACTCCTTTTGAGGCATCCTCTCCGTAACCGGATCCAAGTACCCCAAGGTTAACCTCCTCCAAACGGCTTTGGAGCCAATCGCGGATTTAAATACGTTTGAGGAAATACTTTAAAAACGTTCTCTTCAAAATCCCCGTTTTCCAACATTTAGTCCGCGGCCTGAACTGGCTGTGAAAGCGGATGTAAATTAATATAGCTTTGGGTGGAAGCTTATGTTGTGGGGGTGGGGAAGGATGCCGCTTCTACAGTTAAGCGTTTTCGTTGAGAATAGGCCTGGGGAGATGGCGAAGGTAGCGTCAATTCTTGACAAAAGTGGCGTAAAGATCTTCGCGCTTTCAATAGCGGACGCTGGGGAAGCTGGTTTAATAAGGATGGTTGTAAACGATCCGGAGAAGGCCACTCAACAGTTAGAGGCCGCGGGGCTGACCTTGGCGAAGTCTAAGAAGAACGTGGAGGTGATAGCGGTTTTGGTGACCGAGGACCATAAGCTCTCCGAGATCACTAAGATTCTAAGCGACAACAACATAAACATCGATTACGCTTATTCCTCTTCAATCCTTGTCGACGGAAAATCAGCCATGATACTGAGGGTAAGCGATCCTGAGAAATCGGAGAAGATCCTCGAGGGGAAAGGTGTTAAGGTCCTTAGAATAGAGGACCTCAGGATTCTATTCGCTTTTTCATACTTCAACCTTTAAAAAGCCTTGAAGATGAAGATAACAGAATTCGTTAGGAAATATGGGCAGCCATACTCCGAAACGTTAGGAATAAACCTCAAGTCAGGTAGCGTGGAAGAAATAACAAAATGGTTCCTCGCCTCCATCTTATACAGCAAGCCGATCAGGGAAAACAGCGCTACCAAAACTTACAAGTGTTTTGAAAGACACAACGTTCATTCAGTCGAGAGCATACTTAAAGCAGGATGGGAGAAACTTGTCTCAATACTGGATGAAGGGGGATATACACGCTATGATTTCAGCACCGCCGACAAGCTCTTAGAGGTGTTCCGCAACTTAAAACGCCTGTATGGAGGAGACCTAACGCGTCTGTACGAGGACTCGAAGGATTCAAAGGACCTAGAGGAGAAGATTAAATCCTTAGGTAAGGGAATAGGCGATACAACGGTTTCCATTTTTCTTAGAGACATGAGAATGGTTTGGAGGAAAGCCGACCCTAAGCCCACACCCCTCGTCGAAAAGGCCTTAAAGGCCTTAAACATAGGGAACTTGAAGGCATACGCTGATGAGAAGGGCCTAGACATAGTATGGCTTGAAACAGCGCTGTTAAGGTACGCCAAAGACTTCTTGAAGAAAGGTAAGACCCTCACCTTAGAAAGATGAAATCCCATTTAAAGGCTTCAACATGGGTTAAAGAAGTAGAGATCAACGTTGTTTTAAGGTGAAAACCCCATTACCTCTTTTTTCAGCTTCATGACGATGAAGGTTGATTAAACGATTCGCCATCTCGGGTTATATGAGCTTCAGTCTTTCCTGTGATGTGAATTGAGGCTCGGTTTAGCTAGGCGGGTTTAAGGCGGGATTCTCCTTAAGCTAGCTCTTTAAGGGGCTTTAACTTCTTCTCGCAGTTGTTCGCGTAACCATTGTCCAGCGATTCTGAGGAGGGGGATTCCTATGAGTGTTGTTACCACTATGATGAAGGCTCTTTCAGCAGGGTAAATCCAGAAGATGGTGTACCATAGTAGCTTAAAGGCTTCAGGCGCCTTTCCGAGGAACATGCCCCACACAGTTTCGTATAGAAGGTTTCCGGCTAGGTGTTGAGCCATGGTTCCCATTAAGCTTAGCAGGATGATGGCCGCTGACAGCTTGGCGGTGGATTTCTTGTTAAGCCATTCACCTGCCTTCCCGCTTAACGGGGAGATGAGGATTATAAGCGCTACTAGGTGTAGCCATGGGTAGAAAAGCTGGATTTCTCCTTTTAATCCGGGTATGTGAGCTGGAACGGTTATGGCTGTGTATGGATGTAGGAGAAACAGCGTGAATAACGCTATGTTCAGGGATATGGGTTGAATCCTTCGCTTTCTAGCGAGAAAGCCTACCATTAACGTGTTAACGGTGGCGGGTAGGAAGTCGAGTCCGAGGAAGATTATGGGTTTGCCGGCGGCTATGGCTAGGAATGTTCCGATGATAACGGTGGCCGCTCCCATGTAGGGGCCTAGGATTACGCCGTATAACGGGGCTAGGACATCTGCGAGGGTGAAGGTTCCGCCGCTGACACCTATCATTGGGAAGGTTGGTAGCATGCGGAAAATGAAGTAGACAACTGAGAGGACAGCGATGGAGGCTATGGCTTTTGTTGAAACTCTCTTACTGTTCATAGGAGTCAGCTCTGAAAATTGTTACATTCCAATGTATTTTATAACATTTATATTTAAGGTTTTTCAAACATTCCCCTTCGACATGCATGGTCCTGCTTTCGGTTATTGGGTGAAAAGAGGCTCATCTTGAATGTAGGTCTTCCCAGTTTCCAGCGCCACTTGGGCTTTCATAAGCTCAGCTCCAAGGTAAGCTGCGTGATCCATGCGGGAAATCAAACCCTTCCTCAACACGGCTCTACATATTTTAAGCGGATCCCTACCCTTAAAAGCCGCGTCGGGTTTTCCATCCTTATACGTATAGTGGAGTAGTAGAATCTCGCCTTTAAGTCGGTCAACCATTATTTTGAAGCATCCCTTCGGGTCAAATGAAACCCTATGCTCACGATTGGAGGAAATGGGTTTAACGTCTCCCAGCTCAGGTGGTTCCAACTCATCTCTCACCGTTTTATCCTTTAACACCAGTAGGTCCAGGCCTAAATCCTTAGGAGGAGACTTCCTTTCCCTAGCCAACGTCATCATCTTAACAGCCTTCACCAATTCCTTTACGCATCCCCTCGTCTTGCTACTGGCCTCCGTTGTTAAAATGACGCTGGCGTTAAGCTCTGAGGCTAGGCCTGCGAGGATCAAGTTAGCGCCGAGGGAGTCGCCGTCCATCAGCTCCGTCACGTTCCCAGCTCCGAACAATATGGGGATATCTGGGTTTCTTCTCCTAAAGCTCCAATACGCTACGATGGATTCCGTTAGGCTTGGGGTAAGTATCGGCGTTAGGATAGGGTCGGCTATGATCCATTTAAACCCAAGCTGTTTCGCGGTTACAATGTTGTTTTCCAAAGCTTCCATTTTCTCATGAACATCTGTTGGGCATCCTCCGCGGCTCTGATAGGGTGTGATCACCACCGGTATTCCACGCGCGAACCTCGCGTCCTTTAAGCTCTCTTCGCCTAGACTTAGAATCAAATCCACACCGGCTTTCACAGCCGCCCTAATTTCCTCAACGCTTCCCGTGTCGATGCTGACAGGATTAGAGACGCTTCTCTTAACGACGTTTAAAGCCCTCACCGCGTTCTCAACGTCTTCTCTTCCAGCCGCCATGCCAACGTCTATGATGTCCGCCCCAGACTTAGAGTAGTAAACGGCCGTCGAATGAATCTTCTCCGAAGACATGAGTGAGGCGTCGACGATTTCAGCCAGTACTTTCGGCGGTTGTAATCCTCCAATCCAAATCTTCCTCCTTCCCCTGCCGATGGGTATGGATCCCCGATACGTTCGGCTTCTCTCAGCTTTCCTGTATATGGCTTTCAACTCCCTGAGCGTGTTCGCGCGTATTTCCTCTTTAAGAATTTCACACGCCGGTTTGGAGTAGGAAAGTTTGACCTTACCGAGGGATCTTAACACCAAAGGCAGGTCGGAAGCGTGTTTAGGCCCCTTAAACGCTTTAACACCCAACGACGTGGTGATGAAGGAAACGTCTCCTGGCATTAACCCCGGTGTGAGGATGAATTCAATGTTGGAGAGGTCAAGCCTTCTAAGATGCTCAACAATCATCCTTTGCGGTATAAGCGCCGCCACATCCACCGGCAGCGAGACGACTTCGCATTCAACGCCACTTTTCCCCACGTAATTCTTAACGGTTTCCGCAGCCAACCTTCCCGTAACAACCAATATTTTCGTAAGTTAGCCCCCCTTCAAACGTCCATGAATCATCGTCATTTTAGAAGCTTTACTGTAGCTCCCCTATTATTGGCTGATGTGTAAAATACCTCGCCGCCGCCGGTTCGCTGTAAGAAGTCGTTAGTGATTCTCATAATTTTTCGGGCTTGGGAAACCCCCTTTACTAGGGCGTAGGCGTTAGGGCCGAAGGAGCTTTGACCAGCCCCGTACGCGCCGAGTTTAAGCATGAGCTTCACGCATCTTTTAACAGTTGGATGCATAAAGTCTTTTGTGGCGGCTGCGAAGCCGACTTCCTGAAGCTGAGTGAGGGATGAACCGAACTCCTCTATGTCTTGCTCCTTTAAGGCGGGTAACATTTTCATGAGTATTAAGCGGCATACTTTTCCAACCTCCACGTCTGGGATTGGACATCTACTCTGGAACACTTCCACCTCTCTGGGGCCATGTAACCCCTTAGGCAGATTTGGGAGGGCTATTACGAACATCCAATCTTCCGGAAAGTCGTATCTTAACAGTATGGGCGGCGGGGGAGCCCTTGACGCATGGGATGGGAGAAAGCTTCTTTTTCCACCCTTTTTTCTGTAGAGATGTCCTCCGTCCAGTATGAATCCTCCACGGTGAAAAGCGGCTACTCCGATGCCTGAAGTCCCTCCTCGACCCATCACTCTGGCCAGATAGTTGACGTCACGTTCTATATTGAACAACTCGGCTAACGCTGAAGCTATGGCCATGGAGAGCTGTGTGGTTGATCCTAAACCTACATGGGAGGGTATATTTGACTTAAGGTTGACTCGAACCCCCTCCTTTAAGTTGAAGTGTTTCATGAACCTTTTAACGAGGGTCCTCACCTTTCTCGGCGTTAAGCCCTCAACCCGGAGGGTCTCGTCTGATTGAGCCTCTAACGTTACGTTAGGATAGTTTAACGCTAATCCAACGCTTCCGTCAACTCTTCCAACGCTTCCACTCATATCTATTAGGGAGAAATGCAACCTACAAGGCGTCTTCACATAGACTTTCAAGGCGTCTTCTTCCACCTCTCTACGTCCCGCAAAACGTCATCGACGACCTGAGAGTACGCTGAGAAGGGAGACACCCTATTGACGAGTTCTCTATAATACTTTACTAGGTGTAGCAGTTTTCCAGCCTCGTCGAATCGTTTCTCCTGGATGTATTTCCGTATCCTAGTAGCGTGGATTATGCATTCTATGGACGCGAACAACCCCCTACAATATGGGTTTGGCGCCACCGTGGCTGCTTCACTGCGGGTTACTTGACAGCCAAGCTTTACCCTTTCAACTTCATCGATAAATTCCATAACCTTGAATTCTAAATAGAGGCTTGAAGATTTAATTCTTGGAGCTTTTACAGATTGAGCTGGTTCAAATAAGTCCTTCGGCACTTTCCCATCTGGGTTCTTTTCCTTAAAGGCGGTGATGTAGAAGAGACGGGGATCTAGGGTAAAGTTCACCACCCCGCATCTTGAGTGGCGTAATCCTTTAAGAAGGGTCGTGGTTTTGAAGGGTCTGATATACAGCTGAGCGCCGGAAACCGTTATCCCCATAGGGGAAGCAGTCGGCGTTTCATCCGGCATGTAGGTTGAAACGATAGCCTCGTAGATTTGGCCTTCCATTAAGCCGAGGTCAGAGAACGTATTCATTTTAAACATTAAAATGCATTCAAGTCAATTTAAACTCAGCTACTTTTACCTTATGAGCTCATCTGAAAAATCCTTCCACGCATGAATATACGACGTCAGGTAGAAGGGGCCTAAGAGGCTTGACACCGGCCTCAAACCTTAAGGCCAGCCTCATTTAAGCCATGGGAAGAAACATTCAACCCTGCTCCTCACATGTTTAAGGTTTCAAAATTAGGCTTGTGAGACTACACGCTTGAGGCTTACATCTATACCCTTAGATCGATTTCTCCATCTGCCTTCATGATCCTTTAAAGGCTTATCCTCATTTCCTGCGCGTCCTAGCACGAGTCAACGTAAAGTGTTAACTGTTAGGGGGAGGCTTGGCTGAAAGGGTTAAGGAAAGGCTAGGTTAAAGCCTGATCAAGGTGGGGGAAACGGCGGGGTTTTCAGCTTTTCTCACGGCATGCTTTTTCAAAAACGTTCTTCAACTCTTGGAGGCTTATGTTATTCTTCCTATATAGTTCGATTACGCTGTTAAGGTAGAGTTGAAAGAGCTCATTTACCAGCTCTTTAATTCTCTCCTTAGGCAGTTGGCTAGGTGGAATTATGAGAAGCTTAATCCATCTTCCCAGCTTCGTCAGCTTATACCATTTCAACCACCTTGCTTTACCATTAACTTGAGACTTCTCCATACCCTCCTCCAACAGACCGTTAGAAACCATCCTCTTCAAACTCTCTGTAACCGTCTTATTAGAATAGGGGAGTTGAGCGATCAGTTCGCCATGATACATTTTCCCTTCCAGCCTTATTTTTCGCATGATGTCAAGGGAGGCCTTAGAGCTGAATAGAGAGGACAACACTGTGTACTGGGAAGGGGTTGGTAAAGGCACGATGTAAGGCCACACCTCGCCCGATGATCCTCTTTTAACCTCGTTCAACATTGAACTATTGAATGCTCGCGCTTCGTCTAAAAGCTTTCGAAAAGAAGCCATGCACCTTAATTTAATAACCTGCGATGAACTATAAATCGAGTACACATCACCTATGCCTTGCTGTGTTAAATGATTTAAATTACGTTGGAGCGTATTCACGCCCCAAGCTCGCTTAGGTATTTGCCCAAATTCTACAGGGAACCGATCGATATCTAGTTTTGCCCTCACAGGCGTTCTACCGTTAGAGTTGATGCCTTCAAGAGCATTGTTTGAATGGTTGTGGCCGACTCGGTTTAGACGTGTCCGACCTATTATGCGCGATATTGTTTAAATGAGCTTTCCACGGTCTTTCTGAGCTGAAACATGATTTATGGAAAAAAGGGTAATTGCGGGAGGCTCTGAGTAGCAGTTATTGCGTTACTGATTTTCAGGAATTACTCCCCACTCCTTCAGTAATTCTTGCACTATGTTTCTAATCTCCGCTGGGCTGGCGCCGGATTGCTTAAGCTCCCATATCTTTTGATGAAGCTCGTTCCTTTGATCTTCCGTCAATCGCTCTACATGTGAGTCGTACTCGTTTGATTTCTCATAGGCCATTTACAGGTATAGGCCTCTGGAGCCTTAACATCCCATTCCGCCAGTTTGGCGTTGACCGCTTTTCTAATCTCCTGTTGGCTAGCTCCATGGGCGTTCATATCTCGAATGAGCTGTTGAATCTCTGCTTTCTGCGCGTCGGTAAGGTTTCTTAACCACTGTGGAAATGGCGGTTGTTGACGTTCAGGGATTTTAATCCCCCATTGCTCTAATTTCGCGTCGACCGCTTTTCTAATCTCCTGTTGGCTGGATCCCGCCTCTTTCATCTCTTGGACAAGTTGCAGGATTTCCCTTCTTTGCGAGTCGGTGAGGTTTAGCGTCCAAGGTTGATTTCGCAGTTCATGCTTTTCACAGGGTTCGATTCCCCACTCCGCGAGTTTTGATTTAACCGCGTTCATCACGTCCTCTCTACTGGCTCCAGAATCCTTCATATCTTGAATGATTTGTTGAATTTCCTGTTCCTGCGCATCGGTAAGGTTTTTCATGCATAATGGATTTCGCAATCTTAGCCGCATCTGGTTCGTTGGACTTGTTTGAAAATTGTCATTGTTTTCTTCACCGGAGATGTATGTTAAATGGAATACGCTGCCGATCACTATTCCTATGATTATCATCGACATCAACATGAGGGCTTTATGAGTCATTTCCCATCCCTTTTTAATTCTCGCAACACCTTGCCTAGGGCAGTGCCTCAAGGTATTAAACGGTTTTTCAGAATTATGCTCAATTCTTTACCTAATCTTTTCATAACTCCGCTACCGATGATCCTAGAAAGACATATAACCCTTAGGATGGTTAAATTTGACCAAATCCACCGAATTGATCTTCCCTTAAAGGCTAGGGCTAATATGGTCTCCTTCAATGAGCGTTCGTTGAAACATCTGCTTGGCTGGCTGATCGCCGGTACGAGAGGCGGGGTCACCCGCGCCGAGATCATTAACGCTTTAAAGGAGAGACCGCAAAACGCCAATCAACTGGCGAATACGCTGAAAAGGGATTATCGAACCATCAAGCACCATCTTGAAGTCCTCAGCAAGAATGGGATGATCACATCCATCGGTGAAGGGTATGGTAGAACCTATTTTCTCTCGGAGCGGTTGGAGGAGAATTATTCTCTGTTCGAGGAAATGCTGAATAAAATTTGGGAAAAAGAAAAAAGGAGGGAAAACGAATGAGCTCGCATGTCAGATACTCCACGACTGAAACAGGGAGCTTGTAGGTGAATCATAATGGCTCATCCTGAAATCACCGTTCATCCCCACGTTAGGCACTTTGACGGGTGCCCATCCCGCTGGAGCCAGCTCCAAGCGGGAAAGGTTGAGGGAGGCAACATAGTCGGCATGGTGTTGGAAACCGCATTTGGTGCATTTGAAGAGGCTTTGGCTTTTCCTGTTGGACTTGTGGACATTTCCACATCTTGGGCAGGTTGTGGAAGTGTTCCTCGGCTCAACGTAAACTACTGGTATCCCTTTTTCAAGGGCTTTATATTCGATAAAGGCTTGAAGCCGCCTGAAAGCCCAACTGTTGAAGTCTCCATTCAGGCTTCTACCATGTTTAACTCTACTGCGGATTCCAGTCAGCTTCTCCATTACGACTACGTCGCCTTCCTTAAGCGTGTTTACGAAAACCCTGCTGACCTGGTGCAGAGCCGTGTTAACGTATCTCCTCTCTCTTCCGCTCAACCGTTTCAAGGCTCTTTTAGAGCCCTTCGTGCCTTTAGCTTGGAGAGAGGAGCGGAGCTCTCTAAAATGGCGTCTTTTAGCAAGGATTTCTCCGCCTTTAGCCTTGAATCCATTGGAGGCGACGAGGAGGTTCTTCATTCCGACATCTACACCGACTGGATTGTTTCCTTTGGGTTCTGGAACCTGTCTTTCAACGGCGATGTGGAGGTGGAGGGTTTTGTTTCTGTAAACCAAGACGGCATGGGTTGGTCTAGCATCTTCAAGAAGCTTTCTCTGATAGTTGCCTATATTAAGCGGAGACTTAACTCTCTTCTGAAGCGTGGATATGGAGGCGTGGATTCCGTCAGGCTTATAGATGAGCCTGAAAAGCCTCTCATCCAAATCCATGGAAAGCCTCGTGAACTTGAGAAGTCTGTCTCTTCTCTGCTTGTAAGCTTTGGCAACTCTGTCTCTAGCCCTTATGGCAAGGTTTGCTGGAAGCTTGATTTTCCCTCTAGTTTCACGGTAGACCATGTGGTGGAGAGCAACGGGGTTGAAGACCCTGCGTTCAAACGCTATCTCAGATATGTAGTTGCAGGCATCTC
>Ga0123519_10002424_pt1 | contig 31484 bp, 44 predicted proteins | sample YelNatPaOPRAMG02_FD_87396 | JGI IMG/M metagenome (GOLD analysis project Ga0123519, IMG submission 87396) | Hot spring microbial communities from Yellowstone National Park - Yellowstone National Park OP-RAMG-02 (version 2) | ecosystem: Environmental > Aquatic > Thermal springs > Hot (42-90C) ... | reverse complement strand
TTTCAAACGAGATGCTGATCCTCCGAATCGGAGGACAGCATGACAATATGTGTCCTTTTTTATCCTATAGATGAAATAAAATCTTGTATACACAAGTTTTAAAAGGAGTTTTAGCCGTTCTTACAATATAAAATATTATTTTTTTACCACACTTTATTTCATAGAACCTTTTTCCTCTTGACAAATTAGCAGAATTTTATTAAGATTGCTAATATATGGATGAGTTAACTCAACGACAAATTGATATTTTAAAAACTGTTATTAAAGAATATACCGAGACGGGAGAACCGGTAGGGTCTGAGATTTTAGAAAAAAAATATAAATTAGGTTTTTCTCCAGCCACTATCCGTAATGAGATGGTTCAATTGGCAAAAAAAGGATATCTTAAAAAAGCTTATTTTTCTTCCGGAAGAATCCCTTCTGCTAAAGGTTTTCGTTTTTATATTCAAAATCTGATGAAGCAAAAAGAATTATCAACCGTGGATGAAGTTTCTTATAAAAATAGTATTTGGGATGAAAAAGATGATGCTCATCGTCTTTTATCATCGGCCACAAAAATATTATCACGAAAAACAGGTCTTTTATCTTTAACCGCCACCAATCTTGGTGATTTATATTATGCCGGAGTGGCCAATCTTTTATCCTTGCCTGAATTTTTTGACATAAGCTTATCAAGGAATTTATTTAGCCGACTTGATGAATTAACTTATTGGGAAAGAGTTTTACAGGATTTTGATAGAATTGAGGCAAGAATAATGTACCTTTTGGGTGAAGAAGATTTTCATGATCCAAGTTTTGAAGAATGCGGTTGTGTTTTTGGAGAATTTAAAGGCGAAAAAATGAAGGGTATTATTGGTGTAGTTGGACCAAAGCGGATGTATTATGATTTAATTATTCCTCAAATAAAATATTTTGCTCATTTATTAGAGGAGATTATTCGACAACAAGGATTATAAAAATTAAAATTGAAATTTATAAATGGATAATGCAAAAAAACCTGATAAAAAAGGACTTGAGGAGATAGTAAAATTAAAAAAATTAATTGAAGAACAAAAAAAACAGATAGAAGAATATAAAAATAAATATTTAAGAGCTTTGGCAGATTATCAAAATTTGGAGAAAAGAATTAATCTCGAAAAACAAGAATTAATAAAGATGGCTAATAAGAATTTATTGTTGAAGATTTTACCTATCGTTGATGATTTAGAAAAAGCAGAAATTTTTGTAAAAGATGATGGATTAAAATTGATAAAGGATAATTTTTTAAAATTTTTAAAAAATGAGGGAGTTGAAGAGATTGAAGTGTTGGGAAAAGAGTTTGATCCGCAATTCGCCGAAGCGGTTGAGGTAGTTAAAGGGGAAAAGGATAATATTGTGGTTGAAGTTTTAAGAAAAGGATACCGTCTGGGTGACAAGATTTTGCGGGTGGCTCAAGTGAAAGTGGCAAAGAAAGATTAAGTTGATAAGACGATTAAATAAACTTAAGGAGACTTTTAAGTTAAAAGTTTATTTTTTTAAATATGAGCAAAATCATCGGTATTGATTTAGGAACAACCAATTCTTGTGTCGCGATTATGGAGGGTGGAAAACCAAAAGTTATTCACTCAAATGAGGGAAGGAATGTAATCCCTTCGGTTGTTGATCCGGTAAAACGGGTAGTGGGTGATGTGGCAAAAAGACAGATGATTATTAATCCAAAAAATACCATTTTTTCGGTAAAACGATTGATGGGGCGTCGATTCAAAGATGCCTCTGTTCAATATGATATCAAATGGCTTCCTTATAAAATAAAAGAAGGCAGAGATGGAATGGCTGTGATTGAAATTGAGGGAAAAACCTATACTCCACAGGAGATTTCAGCTATGATTCTGCAAAAGATTAAAAGTGACGCGGAAGCATATTTGGGAGAAAAAGTAGAAAAAGCAGTTATTACAGTACCAGCATACTTTGATGATTCACAACGACAAGCGACAAAACAAGCGGGAGAAATAGCTGGTTTGGAGGTTGTACGTATCTTAAATGAACCAACCGCGGCTGCTTTAGCTTATGGTTTGGATAAAAAACATGTTCATACGATCGCTGTTTATGATTTAGGCGGCGGGACATTCGATATTACTATTTTAGAATTAGGCGAAGGAGTTTTTCAGGTAAAGGCAACTAACGGGGATACCCATTTAGGCGGCGATGATTTTGATAAAGTCGTTTTAGATTATTTAGCGGATGAATTTAAGAAAGAATATGGTATTGACCTAAGAAAAGACCCACAAGCATTACAACGCTTAAGGGATGCCGCTGAAAAAGCAAAAATTGAGCTTTCTTCCTCATTGGAAACAGAAGTAAATTTACCATTTATTACCGTAAAAGATGGGCAGCCTTTACATTTAGTTCAAAAATTAACCCGGTCAAAATTAGAGAGTTTAGTGGCTCCTTTGATTGAAAAAACTTTTAAGCCGGTTAAAGATTGTTTAAAGGATGCCAAAATTTCAGTAAAAGATGTAAGCGAAGTTATTTTGGTTGGAGGAATGACAAGAATGCCGAAAATCATTGAGGCAGTGAAAGAATTTTTTGGCAAAGAACCAAATCGATCGGTCAATCCAGATGAGGTGGTGGCGATTGGGGCCGCTATTCAAGCAGGGATTATAACCGGGGAAGCAAAAGATGTTGTTTTACTTGATGTTACTCCATTGACTTTAGGAGTAGAGACTTTAGGTGGAGTGATGACACCTTTGATACCAAGAAACACCACCATACCAACGGCAAAATCAGAGATATTTTCAACCGCCGCTGACAACCAAACACAGGTGGAAATTCATATTTTGCAAGGGGAACGACCGTTGGCTAAAGATAATAAATCATTAGGGCGTTTTATTTTAGACGGGATTCCTCCAGCGCCCCGCGGCGTCCCTCAAATTGAGGTAAGTTTTGATATTGATGCGAATGGAATTTTGACGGTTACCGCTAAAGATAAAGCCACCGGGAAATCGCAAGCAATTAAAATCACCGGCTCAACCGGTTTGACCAAAGAAGAAATAGAAAAAATGAAAGAAGAGGCAGAGAAACATGCTCAGGCGGATATGCGAGAAAAAGAAAGAATTGAGGCGAAAAATAAAGCTGATAATATGATTTATGTCGCTGAAAAATCGTTAAAAGAGGCGGGTGAAAAAATAAGTAAAGAGATAAAAGAAGAGATTGAGAAAAAAATTAAGGATTTGAAAGCGATTTTAGATAAAGGGACAAAGGAAGAATTGGAAGAAAAAACATCAATTCTTTCTGAAGAATTACAAAAAATTGGTCAAGCAATGTATAACCAACAATCAAAGTCAGCACCATCTGATGATAAATCAAAGAAGGATAAAGAAGATAAAAAAGATGTAGAAGAAGGGGAGGTCGTCAATTAAAGAAAAAATAAAACGTCAATAAGATAGCTTAATATTTAAGCGTTTTCATTTTTACGGCTTAAATTTTATCCGCCATCTGGCGGATTAATTTTGATTTTTATTTATTATGGATTACTATGAAATTCTTGGTGTTTCAAAAAATGCCTCACTTGAGGAAATTAAGGCTGCGTATAGGCGGCAGGCTTTAAAGTGGCATCCGGATAAAAATAAATCACCGGAAGCAACAGAAAAATTTAAGCAAATTAACAAAGCTTTTGAGATTTTGTCAGATCCCAAAAAAAGAGAAATTTATGATCAATATGGAGGAGCTGCTTTTGAAAGAGGTGGGTTTACTTCAAGTACGCCTCATACTTATACATATCGCGAAGGGCCATTTACTTACACTTATACTACTTCCAGTGAAGGTTTTCCTTTTGATTTTGATTTTGGCGGTTTTTCTGATCCTTTTGAAATATTTGAGCAATTTTTTGGTTTCCAATCTCCCTTTAGTCGCAGCAGAAAACGGCGTGATGTTTATGAAATAAGCTTAAGTTTTCAAGAGGCGGTTAATGGAGTAGAAAAAGAGGCAGTAATTAAAGGTGAAAAACGAAAAATTAAGATTCCAGCCGGAGTTGATGATGGAACAAGAATTAGATTTTCTGATTTTGATATTATGGTCAGAGTATTGCCTGATCCGCTTTTCCGGAGAGAAGGTCAAGATGTCTATTTCGAAAAGGAAATTTCTTATCCCACCGCAGTTTTAGGTGGAGTGGTGGAAGTACCAACCATCAATGGAAACGTTAAAGTAAAAATACGGCCTGGAACACAATCAGGAACAATGATTAGACTGCGTGGCTATGGAATAGTTTATCCCAATACTTCAAAAAGAGGTGATCAGTACGTAATTTTTAAAATTAAAATCCCCTCACGGGTTACTTCTAAAGCAAAAGAATTATTAAAACAACTAGATAAGGAATTAAGTTAATTTAATCTTTTTATCGCTAATTCTTACCAGAAAAAATATGAAGATTAAAGCTTCTTTAAAAAATTTAAACAAATATTTAATATATCTAAAAGCAGAACAAGCGATTGAGGAATTTTTGATAAAACAAGGCTATTTAAAAATTGATTTACCCGTTTTATCACCGGCGCTTATTCCCGAATCTTATCTTGAGGTTTTTGAAACAGAATTTAAATATTTTAAAAAGCGCGAAAAACTTTATCTTACTCCTTCACCAGAACTTTTCATGAAAAGACTTTTAGCTTTAGGAATTGGTGACTGCTTTTATTTAGGTAAATCTTTTAGAAATGGCGAATTAAATTCGTCTTTACATTCTTTTGAGTTTACTATGCTTGAGTTTTACAAGGTTGGGGTTGATTATTTAAAATTAGCTGATGAGGTTTTAGCCCTTTTGAGATTTATTAATGCAAAAATAAACAACAAAGGCAATCCGTTAACATTAAAGTATAAAAATAAAATTATCTCATTAGCCCGATGGGAAAAAATAAAAGTGAGTGAAGCTTTTCAAAAATATGCCGATATAAAAGAAACGGAGCTTTTTGATTATGATCGTTTTGCAAAAAAGCTAGAAAAAAAAGGATACCAAGTGAAAGGATTTTCTTATTCACAATTATGGTCCCAAGTTTATTCAAAAGAAATCGAACCTCAGCTTGGTAATTATTATCCGACCTTAATTTACGATTTTCCTAAGGAATTTGCAGCTTTAGCCGAGTTAAATTTAGATGGAAAAACAGCGCAGCGATTTGAGTTTTATATCGCCGGTATAGAACTAGGTGATTGTTATACCGAGTTGAGAGATTGGCAACAACAAGAGGAAAGATTTATTATTGAAAACCAGGAAAGAAAAAAATTAGGAATGATAAATCATCCTATTGACAAAGACTTTATTAAAGCTTTAAAATATGGTTTACCTTTTTGTTCAGGGATAGCGATTGGAGTGGAAAGATTGGCGATGATTTTTGCGCAGGTGTCTTCTTTTAAAGATTTAAAATTAATTGAGATTAATAGTTTATAGAAGTAAATGAAAATAAATGCTGGAAATTTAAAAAAAGGAGATTTTATTTTTCATCAAAATCAGATTTGGCAGGTGCAAAAAGCAGATTTTTATTCTCCCGGTAAAGGAGCTGCTTTAATGAAAACTCGGCTCAAAAATCTTATCTCTGGGAAAAATATTGAATATATTTATAAATCAAATGAACAGGTTGAAATATTAGAGGTGATTTCAATAGAGATGCAATATTTATATAAAGATAACGAGAATTTATATTTTATGAATGAAAAAAATTTTAACCAATATAGCATTCCTTTAAAAATCATTGGCAATGTAGCTAATTTTTTAAAAGAAGGAATGAAGGTTTATGTTTATTTACATGATGATAAACCATTAACAATCAGACCGCCATTAAGTGTTAAGTTAAAAGTAGTGAAAACAGAAGGAGCGGTGAAAGGCGATACGGTATCAGGAGCAAAAAAACCTGCCGAGCTTGAAACTGGTGTGACGGTAATGGTACCTCTTTTTATCAAAACCGGCGAGACAGTTATTATTAATCCAGAAACTGAAGAATACGTTGGAAGAGCTTAAAAATGTTAACCGTTGGCCAAATCTTAAAAAATGCGCGACTTAAGAGAAATCTGACTTTACAAGAAGTTGAAAAAAATATAAAGATCAGAGAAAAATATATTAAAGCATTGGAAGAAAATCGTTGGGAAATTTTTCCTTCCCGAGTATATATTATTGGAGTTATTAAAACTTATACTTCCTTTTTAAATTTAGATACCAACAAAATTTTAGCTTTTTTCCGCCGAGATTATGAGAAAAAAGAAGAGATTAATTTTAAAAAGAAAATTAGTTCTTTTTATTTAATTCCTGATTCAAAACGGATTTTTTACGGGGCAATTTTTTTAATTTTTTTTGTTTTATTTTTTTATTTTGCCTGGCAATTTCAAAAATTAATTTCTCCGCCAAAAATAACTTTTTTATCGCCTCAAAAACGATATTTTTTGACGGAAAAAAAAATTGTAATAAAAGCGAAAGTAGAAAAAGAAACAATCGTTAATATTTTTGGCGAAAGAGTTTATCCAAACAATGAAGGAGTAATAGAGTATGAACTTCCTTTAAAAAAAGGGGAAAATCTTTTGTTAATTGAGTTGATCGGAGCAAATGGAAAGAAGGCAGTTGTAAAAGAAATTTTTTATAAAAAATGAAGGTGATATTTTATGATTATTGCCACGCTTCACAAATCATCTTAAAAGGACAAAAATCACACCAAACGCCTACCTGCGGTGGAAAGACAGTATCTTCTTTTATCTTTTTAACAACCTCTTTTATTTTTTCTTTAACTTTATTAATCTGATCTATTTTTGGCTCAAGAGATATTTTCTTAGTTTCATCAAGAAAATAAAAGGTTAATTTGATTTGACTTAATCTTTTATTATATAAAAGAGGTTCTTTTGCCGCTAAAGCATAAATTGAAAGTTGAAGACTATTTTTTATCTCTTTTTCTTGCGGAATCTTGCCGGTTTTATAATCAATAATTTCAATTTTATTATTATTTAATAAATCAACCCGATCTATTTTTCCACTAATGATAATCCCCGGACCAATTTTTAGTTTGAATAGTTTTTCTAAGTCAATAATTTTAATATCTTTGGTATGAAAATTTTCGTAAAATTTTAAAAGCATCGCCTCCCCTTCTTTTTTCATCCGTCTTTCATGAATTGACGAAGAATAACCTAATGGGATCCATTTTTGATAATATATTTCCAATAATTTTTTATGATCGACGGCAGGATTTTTTTGATAGACTTGATAAAATTGTTGTAGAGTTTGATGGATAGTGGTGCCAAAAGAAGTGGCGGCTTGCGGTGGAGTAGGAATATTAAGCAAATATTGATATTTATATTGAAGAGGGCAGCGAAGATAAGTCTCAAGTTGAGAATAAGAGAAAGTTTTGAAAGATAACTTTTCTTTTCCTGCCTCTTTGCTTTTTTCTTTAAAGTCGGCAATCGCATAAGAGATTTCTTTTTTTTGCTTGAGGTTATTTTTTGTTTTTTCTAAAATTTTCTCACCTAAAGCTTCTTTGACAAAAATAGATATTTTTTGTTCTCTTTTTCCTTCCGCATAAAAACGAGCGGCGGTTAGATATAATTTTTCTTTAGCTCTAGTCATAGCTACATAAAACAACCGTCTTTCTTCTTGAAGATGATAATCACCGGTGGGGAGTATTTCTTTAATTAAAGCATCAGGTAAAGGAATAGGTTCTTTTCTTTCGTAAGTAGGGAATCGGCTGGAAGTTAAATTGACTAAAAAAACAACCGGGAATTCTAATCCTTTAGCCGAATGAACAGTTAAAAGATTAACCGCTTCTTTGATTTCATAATCAACTTGATTTTCAAGCGGTGATTCTCCTAGTTGCATACTCATCTCTAAAAATTCTACCACCGAACTAACAGATGCATCTTCATGTTCAGCTTCAAAAATTTTTAATCGATTGAAAAATTTATTTATATTTAAAGCAATTTTTTCTTCTCTTTCTGTTTTAAAATTAGCCAGTTTTGGTAAATAATTTGAATCTTCCAAAAAATAATAAAGGATTTGACCAGCGGTTGCTTTTTTAATCAAAGCTAAATGTCTTTTAATCATCTGATAGATGTCAAAAATTTTTTCTCGCGTTTGCTTTTTGATAAAGGGAAGAATATTTTGATAGATTTGAAAATCTTCTTGAAATATATCTTTATAAAAAAAGCTAAGATATATTTCTATTGCTTCAAATAAGGAGTGATTAATTTTTTTAGCAAAATTTAATATCATGTTTAAGTCACGAGCATCTAAGGAAAAGATATTCATCGATAAAACTCGAAACAAAGAGACGGAATCTTGAAGATTATATAAAGTTTTTAAATAAGCTATTAAATCCTTAATTTCTGGTTGTTTATAAAGCATGCCTCCTCCTAAAAATTGAAAAGGAATACCAAGACGAGATAAAGCTCGGGCAAAAACTTCTAAATGATTATTTGCTCGCGAAAGGATTGCAATTTGAGAAAATGAATATTTTTTATTCAATTTTAAAATTTCTTTCGCGACTGTATTAGCCTCTTCTTCAGCTGTTTGGGCTAAGATAAATTTGATTGCTTTTTTATTATCTTTTCCTTGAGCAATCAATTTTTTTGAAATGCCTAATTGAGCCTCCAAAGTGTTAGGGTTATTATTGGTAATTAAACAATAGGCACTATCTAAAATTGTTTGGTTGCTTCGATAATTTTTGTTAAGAGTAATCGTTTTAGCGAGCGGGTAGTCGTTGATAAAATTTAAAATATTAGAGATTGAAGCCCCACGAAATTTATATATTGATTGAGAATCATCTCCGACCACCGTTAAACGGGGATTTTTTTTGGCAGGGCAAAGAAGTTTTATTAATTCGTACTGAGCGATATTAGTATCTTGGAATTCATCAATTAAAACATATTTAAATTTTTTTTGGTAGTCATTTAAAAGATTAGGTCGCTTGAGAAAAAGTTTTAGCAAATAATATACTAAATCACTAAAATCAAGAACTCCCTCTTTTAACTTTAACTCTTGGAATTTTTGATAAGTTAAGGCCAATTCTAAATATTTTTCATATTCTTTTTTAAGGTCTGTTTTTTGATTTTTTTTTAAATTGTTAACCCAATTTAAGTATTGTTGAGGAGTGATAAACTCATCTTTTAGGCGAGAAAAATGAATCAATAAAGCGTCGATGAATTTATCCGGATTGCCTAAGGGACGGAAATATTTTAAATTGAATAAAAAGAGGTTTTTTTTAAAAAAAATTAAAGTTTCTGCTTTATTCATCAGCTTAAAGGCAGGATTAAGACCAATATTGACTCCTTCCTGCTTTAAGATTTTATCGGCAAAAGAATGGAAAGTGTTAATCCATAATGGAAAATAACCATAAGGTAAAGCCTTATCAACTCGTTCTTCCATTTCTAAACTGGCTTTTTCGGTAAAAGTTAACGCAAGGATTTCTTCTGGCTTGGCTAATCCTTTTTCAATAAGATATTTTATTTTTTCAGTAATAACCAATGTTTTTCCTGTACCAGCTCCGGCGATGATTAAAAGTGGGCCTTGAGTATATTTAACTGCCTCTTTCTGTTTTTTATTCATGATTAAATTTTATCATGGTTTGAGAGGTGAGCGAAGTAATTGCCGGCAAAGATAAATATTAGAATGACTAAAAAGTAAGCGAGAGGAAAAATAGTTAGTGGAATATCAAAGGTAAAAGGAAAATTAATTTTCGGTAGAACCATTAAAAAATAATTTAACACTAAAGGAAAAGTAATGGCATGAAAACCGATTTGAAAAGTTTTTTTAAGATAAAATCGTCGCCTTAAAAAAAACTTAAATATCAAAAAGACAAGAAGGGTACTTAGCAGAAGATAAATCGTAAGAACAATAAGTGAAGAAAAAGTAATTAATAAAAAGATAAGAAAGACAGATACAATATAAAAAAAGATAAATGATTGTTTCAGCGAATTAATAAAACTATAACCTAATAAAGCAGTTTGCTTATTAAAAGTTAAGTTGTTGAAATAACTTAAAGGAATTCTTATTAGCCCAATTTTTGGGCAAAGGAATTTAGGATTAATCACGACTCCTTCGCTGGTTAATAAAGAAAGGGAAGGATAAAGTTTAGCTTGTTTTAGCAAGAGATTTTTATCAATCACCAACAAAGGAATTTTTTTATTAAGATAGTCCAACCAAAAAAATTTCGGTTTGTCATATGAGGTGATAAGAGATCCTTGCTTTATTTGGATAGTATAATCATTTGGAAATTCTTCTAATACTTTTGTAACAGAGGAAAGGAGGTTGTTTATTTTTTTTGGACTATTTTTTAAAATTAATGAGGTAATTAAAGTAATATTTAAAATCAAAACAAGAAAAATGAAATATAGTAGTGATATTTTAAAATTAACACGACTAAGTTTTTTATAATAAACAACTGAAGGAAAAAAGCTTTGTTGAAAAATTCGCAAAAAGCTCTTGACTTTTTTCATTTTTATTATTATATTATTTAAGTTAATCATAAAAGTCAAGCGGATATTTCCCCCAAGGAAATCTCCCGCCAATTTTTTATTAATTTTTATTTTTTTAAATTAATTAAAAGTTATTTTTATTAAATTATGGCAGAAGGAGTATTTAAAAGAACCAAACCCCATTTAAATATTGGTACTATTGGTCATGTTGATCATGGAAAAACCACTTTAACTTCCGCAATTCATTATGTATTATCTAAAAAAGGACTGGCAAAATTTTTGCGTTATGAGGAAATAGATAAAGCTCCTGAAGAGAAATCGCGCGGTGTAACGATTAATCTTCATCACAGCGAATATGAAACAGAAAAGAGGCATTACGCTCATATTGATGCACCAGGTCATGCTGACTATATAAAAAATATGATTACTGGCGCCGCTCAAATGGATGGAGCAATTTTAGTTGTTTCTGCCCCTGATGGTCCAATGCCGCAAACAAGAGAACATATTTTATTAGCTCGTCAGGTGAATGTACCAGCGATTGTCGTTTTTCTTAACAAAACAGATTTGGTAACCGATAAAGAAATTCTTGAGTTAGTCGAGATGGAAGTGCGTGATCTTTTAACTAAATATGGTTATCCTGGCGACAAAGTTCCGGTGATTAAAGGAAGCGCAATTAAAGCCCTACAAGATGATCCAGAAGCGATTAAAGCAATTGAAGAGCTTATGAAAGCGGTAGATGAGTATATCCCTGCGCCGGTAAGAGATATTGATAAGCCATTTTTAATGCCAATTGAAGATGTATTTACTATTTCCGGTCGGGGTACGGTAGTTACCGGAAGAGTGGAACGAGGTTTATTAAAACTTAACGAAGAAGTAGAGTTGGTTGGCTTAAAGGAAACTAAAAAAACAGTAGTAACCGGGATTGAGATGTTTAGGAAAAGTTTAGATGAGGCTCACGCCGGTGATAATGTAGGAATATTGCTTCGTGGTATAGAGAAAAATGAAGTTGAGCGTGGTCAAGTGGTTGCAAAACCCGGATCAATTACGCCTCACACAGAATTTGAGGCACAAATTTATGTTTTAACTAAAGAAGAAGGTGGTCGACACACGCCTTTCTTTAATGGTTATCGCCCGCAATTTTATATAAGAACGACCGATGTTACCGGCGAAGTAACTTTACCAGCCGGTATTGAGATGGTGATGCCGGGTGACAACGTAAAGATTACCGCTAAATTAATTTATCCGGTTGCTCTTGAAGAAGGATCAAAATTTGCAATCCGAGAGGGAGGGCATACGGTTGGAGCTGGTACAATAACTAAAATAATTAAATAACGGTAAGTTAAACGGTAAGTTAAAAGGTAGATTTTAGGTTAAAACAAATTTATCGCACCTTTATATTTTTATGCCAAAAGGTAGAATTAGGATAAAGTTAAAATCTTACGATTACCGAATTATTGATGAGACCTGTCAAAAGATAGTTGATACAGCTATTAAAACAGGCGCTTCAATTAGTGGTCCAATCCCTCTTCCTACTAAAAAAGAAGTATATGTAGTTAATAAATCTCCTTTTATTGATAAAGATGCGCGCGATCATTTTGGCCTCAAGATTCATAAGCGATTAATCGATATAGTTAATCCTACTAATCAAACGGTCGATTCGCTTATGCATCTAGAGTTGCCGGCTGGTGTGGAGATAGAAGTAAAATTGTAATAAAGACACCGTCTTTCCAACGGACTTTTCTTTATTGTTAAACAATTTTACTCCGTAATTACTAGCAAAGATTTTCTAACTTCTGGTTATTATAATGACTTTTTGCAAATATAAAAGCTAAAAATTTAAAACATCCAGTGTTTCTTTATTCATTAAGGCTTACAAAATTTTATCGGTTTCTTAAAATATCGTTTGACCAAATTAAAATTTAAGATATAATATATGTTAGCATGTTAAATAAATAAAAAATTATAAGATATTATTTTTACCGGATTGGTAGTTAAAAAAGACCCCAATCTGGGGTCTTTTTATTTTTTTCTAAATATGACAGGCTTTATTATTGGACAAAAAGAAAAACAGAGTCAAACATTTGATGATAAATTAGAGAGGATTCCAGTCACTTATATTAAAACCTCTCCTTGTTATTTAATTGATATCAAGATTATTAAGCCTAACAACGATTTTTCTTTTAAGTTAGGTTTTGGTCAAGCTAAAAAAATTAAGAAGTCGATTCAGGGGGAATTAATAAAAGCGGGGATTAAGACCCCGCTTCGTTTTTTTAAAGAGTTTCGGATTAGTCATGAAATGCCGATTGAGATAATCGAGGAAAATCAGCGGAAGGGAGTAAAAATTAATAACAATACTATTTTTATTGGTCAAGAAATTAAACCGCAACTTTTTTTTAAAAAGGGAGATAAAGTCAATGTCACCGGCAAAAGCAAAGGAAAAGGTTTTCAGGGTGTGGTTAAACGTCATGGATTTGCCGGCGGACCTAAAACCCATGGGCAATCTGATAGAGAAAGAGCGCCTGGATCAGTCGGACAGACTACTACACCCGGTCGAATTTACAAGGGAAAAAGAATGGCCGGTAGATTGGGCGGACAACGGGTAACTATCAAAAATTTAGAAGTAATTGAAGTTAGAGAAGATGGACTATTAGTCAAAGGTTTAGTCCCAGGCGCAAAAGGAGGAATATTGGAAATTAAGAACTAAATTCAATAAAATAATTATGGAAAAGAAGGAAAAAACAAAAAAAATCACAAAAAGTAGATCTAGCACCAAATTGAAGAAAATCAACTCTTTTGCTGTCCCAGTTTATGGAGTTGATGGCGAAGTTAAAAAACAAACTGCGCTTTTAGAAGGGTTTTTAGAAACTAAAATAAACCCAAAACTTTTAGCTCAATATATTCGAGTATATTTAGCGAATCAACGGCAAGGAACAGCTTCTGCTAAAACTCGAGCTGAAGTAAGTGGTTCAACAAGAAAAATATATCGCCAAAAAGGGACGGGCAAAGCACGTCATGGAGATATTAAAGCTCCAATTTTTGTTGGCGGAGGAGTAGTTGGTGGTCCTTCAATGCGAGATTATTCTTTAAAAATAAACAAGAAACAAAAAAGGAAAGCATTGTTATATTCTTTAATTCTTCAACTTAAAGAAAAGAATATTCTTAGTTTTTCTTCTGAAATTTTGAATATTGAAGCCAAAACAAAACAAGTTGTTAATTTATTAAGTAAATTAGGTCTTTTCCCAATGAAAATTCTTTTTATTCTTCCCAAAAAATTAAATAAAGATAATTTTACTTTAGCAGCAAGAAATATCCCTAAAGTAAATTTAGTGAGTGTTGAAAATATTAATCCCTATTTAATTCTTGCCCATAAAAAAATTATTATTTTTGAAGAAGCTGTTGATTTTTTAAATAAATTATTTGTTAAGAAAGATAAAAATAGCTAAACGCTTATGGAAATTAATGAAATTATATTATCGCCGGTATTGACAGAGAAAGCTACCAATTTAGTTAAGAAAAATATTTATACCTTAAAAGTAAACAGAAAAGCTAATAAAAACCAAATTAAAAAAGCACTGGAGACCTTGTATAAAGTTAAAGTGGGTAAAATAATGACTCGGATAAAAAAAGGGAAAATAAAAAGATTTGGAAGAATGCGGTTGGAAAAAAAGATGCCGGCTGAGAAAATAGCTTATGTCAAATTGATTTCAGGGAGTTTAGATTTATTCCCAAAGGCGTAGAGTTATTAATTTAAACTTAATGAATTAATGGAACAGGTATCAATTGATAAAAAAGCACAACCGGTAAAAAGATTGATTAAAATTTTAAAAAAACATTCGGGAAGAGATTCTACCGGTTCAATTAGTGTCCGTCATCGGGGAGGAAGACAGAAAAGATATTATCGCTTAATTGATTTTAAAAGAGAAAAACGCAATATGGAGGGTGAGGTAATTCGGATAGAAAAAGATCCAAATCGCAACGCCTATATTGCTTTAATTAAGTATCCTGATGGGGTGTTAAATTATATTTTAGCCCCGCTTGGTTTGAAACCAGGAGAAAAAATTATTGCCGCGGAACAGGCAGAAATTAAAACTGGCAATGCTTTGCCTTTAAAAAATATTCCTTTAGGGGTAAAAGTGTATAATATTGAACTTTATCCCGGTCTGGGTGGGCAAGTAGTGCGAGGTGCTGGTACTTATGCTACGGTGGTAGCTAAAGAGGATAAGTATATTCATCTTAAACTGCCATCCGGAGAGATAAGAAAATTTTTAGATAATTGTTATGCTACCATTGGTCAAGTAAGCAATATTGGTCATAAAGAAGAACAGATAGGGAAGGCTGGAAGAAAGATTTTGATGGGGATAAGACCAACTGTTCGTGGGACAGCCCAAAATCCACGTAGCCATCCCCATGGTGGAGGAGAAGGAAGAAGTGGAGAGGGGATGCATCCAAAAACTCCATGGGGAAAACCAGCACGAGGTAAAAAGACGAGAAAAAACAAACAAAGCAATCAATTAATAGTTAAAAAGAAAAAGCCATAATGGAATTTAAAGCCTATATTAAAAACGTAAAAATTTCACCAAAAAAATTGAGATTTTTTTTGCCAGCGATTAAAAAATTAACACCAAAAGAAAGCTTAGATTATTTGTATTATATGCCAAATAAAGCGGCCAAAATTCTTTATAAAGCGATAAAGACAGCGATAGATAATGCTAAAAATATTTCAAAAACAAGAGAAGATTTGTTAAAATTTAAACTTTTAGCAGTAGAAGAAGGTTTAAAACTAAAGCGTTATTGTCCTGGTGGTAGAGGAACAGTAAAACCTTTTGAAAGAAGATATTCCCATATTAAGATAGTCTTAGAGGATTCAAGTTTGATCGGCGAAAAAAAACAAGAGGTGCAAAGTAAATTAGTTCCTTTAGAGCAAAAAAAAGTGAAAAACACATCAAATAAAAATAAAAAGAATATAAAAGTTGGTACAAAAGTTAAAAAAAGTTAATCATTTTGATAATATGGGTCAAAAAGTTAATCCTAAAGGTTTTCGATTAGGCATTCTTTACAATTGGAATTCTCGTTGGTTTTTTTCAGATAAAAAAACATATCGTCAGACTTTGATTAATGATATTAAAATTCGCAGCTTTTTAATGTCGAAGTTAAGTTATGCGGCTGTGACTCAAGTTGATATAGAAAGAGCGATTAATAAGATATCCTTAATTATTTATTCAGTTAAACCAGGAATAATTATTGGTCGGGGTGGAAAAGGATTAGAGGAGTTACGAAAAAGACTTGAATATTTATTATTTACTGATAAAGGCAAAAAAAATAAAGAGATTAAGTTGGATATTAGAATTGAGCCGATTAAAAAACCTTATCTTAATGCTTATTATGTTGCTCAAACAATAGCAGAAAAATTAATTAAGAATTTTCCTCACCGCAGTGTTGTTCATAACGCAATGGATAGAATAATGGAGGTTGGCGCAAAAGGAGTAAAGATTCAACTTGGTGGCCGAATCGGTGGAGCGGAAATCTCTAGACGCGAAAAATATTTCCAGGGAACTATCCCCACCTCAACCATTCGTGCCGATATTGATTTTGCTAAGTATGCTGCCTTGACAAAATCTGGTTATGTTGGAATAAAAGTTTGGATTTGTAAATAAAGATGTTAGCACCAAAAAAACAAAAATTTAGAAAACAATTTAGAGGCAAAACAAGAAAAATAGCCATAAAAGGTAATGAATTAATCTTTGGTAGTTATGGGTTAAAGACCCAAGAAAGTGGCTGGATTAAAGATCGTGAGATAGAATCGGCGAGAATAATTTTAGCGCGAGCGACAAGAAAACAAGGGAAATTTTGGATAAGGATTTTTCCTGATAAGCCCTATACCAAGAAACCGCCTGAAGTGACAATGGGAGCGGGAAAAGGAGATGTGGCTTATTTTGTTGCTCCAGTTGCCGCTGGGAGGGTAATTTTTGAGATCGATGGATTAAGTGAACAAGAAAGTAAGAATGTTTTTAAGAATGTGGCATCAAAATTATCTTTGTCAACAAAGTTTGTAAGGCGGATAGATTAAAAATTCAACCCTAAAGTTATGAAAAAAATTACCAAAGAGTGGTTAAATAAAACAATTAAAGAAGTTGAGCTTGAAATAGAAAACCTAAGAAAAGAAATAGCCCGATTAAGATTGGAATCTAGGTTAGGATCAAATAAAGACACTAATTTATTGTTTAAAAAAAGAAAAAAATTAGCCCAAATGTTGACTATTTTAACTCAAAAAAAAGAAATAGAAGAATTTCAAGTTGCTAAAAATAATAGTTAATTAAGTTAAGTTATGGGAAAAAAATTTATCGGTAAGGTAATTTCAACGAAAATGCAAAAAACAGTCACCGTGATAGTAGAGCGGAAATTTACCCATCCGCTTTATAAAAAAGTTATTATCCGTCACAAAAAATATAAAGCTCATAATGAAAATCTAGATTTAAAAATTGGTGATCAGGTAATTATTGAAGAAACACGACCAATTTCAAAAGATAAAAATTTTAAAGTGATTGAAAAGATTAAAAATTAATAAGATGACCTATGTTACAATTGCGTTCAATTTTAAATGTAGCTGATAATACCGGAGCAAAAAAGGCGATGATGATTGGTTTACCTCAGGCAGGTAATCGATTAAAAGCGCAAATAGGCGATGTAGTTAGAGTGACAGTAAAAGACGCTATTCCTTACAGCCAAGTTAAAAAAGGGGAAATGTATCCTGCCGTAATTGTTCGGACAAAAAAAGAATATCGAAGAAAAGATGGTAGTTATATTCGTTTTGATGATAACGCTTGTGTGATTCTAAATTCTTTTACCGATAAAAATCCAAAAGGAACAAGAATTTTTGGCCCAATTGCTAAAGAAATTAAAGACTTAGGTTTTAATAAAATTGCTAGTTTAGCCGAAGAAATATATTAAAAGTTAAGAATTAATGATTAATATGAAAATTAGAAGAGGAGATAAGGTAAAAGTTATCTCAGGAAAAGATAAAGGCCGTGAAGGAGTGGTAGAAAAAGTTTATAAAAAAGCGAATAAAATTTTGATTCCCGGAATCAATATTTATAAGAAACATATTAAAAAAAATGAAAAAATGCCACAAGGGGGAATAATTGAGGTACCGCGTCCATTAGATATTAGTAAAGTAATGCCTATATGTCCAAAATGTGGTAAAACAACTCGAATAAGAATAGAAAGGAAAGATGGAAAAAAAATCAGATTATGTAAAAAATGTAATAGTTATATTTAATTTTTTTTATTTTTTTAAATATGTTTTTTAAAGATTATTTTCAACAACAATTGGTAAAAAAAGGAATGGAAGTATTTGGGGTAAAAAATCCGATGGCTGTCCCTAGAGTGTTAAAAATTGTTCTTAATGTTGGGGCTGGAGAAGCAGTGGTAAATAAAGGTGCTTTAGAGAAAATACAAGAACAATTATCCTTAATTAGTGGTCAAAAGCCAGTAATTACGAAAGCAAGAAAATCAGTCTCTGCTTTTAAAATAAGAAAGGGTTTACCAATTGGAGTGAAGGTAACCCTTCGCGGTAAAAGAATGTATGATTTTTTAGAGAAATTGATTAAAATAGTTATTCCGCGGATAAGAGATTTTCGCGGCATTTCATCCGAAAGCATTGATGAACACGGTAATCTTAATTTAGGTTTTCCTGAACAAACTATTTTTCCAGAGATAGATTTTGACAAAATTGATAAAATAAGAGGTTTAGAAGTAACGATTGTAACCAATGCGAAAGTGAAAGAGAAAGGAAAAAAATTATTTGAATTATTAGGAATTCCATTCAAAAGATGAATTTCTTATGGCTAAAACGTCAGATGAGGTAAAATTTTTAAAAAAACAAAAATATAAAGTTAGGTATCGTAATCGATGTCCTTTCTGCGGAAAGGCAAGAGCCTATATGAGGCGATTTGGGATGTGCCGAATTTGTTTTAGAGAAAAAGCTTTACAGGGAGAAATTCCCGGTGTTAGAAAAATTTCTTGGTAAAAATTGGATATTTAATTTTTTTATTTAAATCATATGAGTAGATCATTAAAAAAAGGACCATACATCGACAAAAAATTGTTGGAAAAAGTTTTGAAACAAAAAAAAACCGGTGACCGCGTACCAATTAAGACTTGGGCGCGAGATAGTCAAATTCCTCCCGAATTTGTTGGACATCGGATTGCTATTCACAATGGGAGAAAATTTATTGAAATTTTTATTACCGAATCAATGGTGGGTCATCGATTGGGAGAATTTGCCCCAACGAGAACTTTTAGAAGTCATGGAAAGGTGACCAAAAAAATAGTTGAGCCAACATAAGTTTAAATATAATTATTATGGGGAGTTCATATATAGATTTTATTATTCGCTTAAAAAATGGTTATTTAGCTGGTAAAGAAGAGATAGTTAGCCCTTATTCTCGGTTAAATGAGATGATAGCGAAAAAATTAGTTAGTTTAGGTTATATAAAAAGCGCAGAAGTTCAAGGTGAAGTTAGGAAAAATTTAATAATTAAGCTTTTATATAAGGATAAAAAACCGATATTTACTGATGTGAAGATCTTTTCTAAGCCTGGAAGAAGATATTATGTATCTTACCGAGATTTAAAGCCAGTTTTAAGTGGTCTAGGGAATTCGATTATTTCTACCTCAAAAGGTTTATTAACTGATAAAGAAGCAAAAAAATTAAAAGTTGGTGGAGAATTATTATTTAATATCTGGTAACTTTTATGTCTAAAATCGGTCAAGCACCAATTAAAATAGGAGAAAAAGTTAAAGTGACCAAAGAAGGAAATCAGGTTATTGTAGAAGGACCATCCGGAAGCTTAACTTTTACTTTGCCAGAAAAATTAGATTTAGTAATAAAGGATAATCAGATTACTATAACTAGATCAGATGATCAAAGTAAATATAAGGCTCTTCATGGTCTTTATCGCCAATTGATTAATAACGCAGTCATTGGCGTAGAAAAGCCTTGGCAAAAGAAATTAGAAGTGGTAGGAACTGGTTATAATGTAAAATTGCAAGGAGAAGATTTGGTTTTTAAATTAGGATATTCTCATCCAGTAATTTTTAAAAAAGTCAAAGGAGTTAGTTTTCAAGTAGTAGAAAATAACAAAATTATTGTCTCTGGTGCCGATAAACAATTGGTTGGACAAGTGGCTTACCAAATTAAGATGCTTAAGAAACCTGATGTATATAAGGGGAAAGGTATTCGTTATGAAGGAGAAAGGTTAAGAATTAAACCTGGTAAAAAATTAAAAGCTACCACTGCGGCTTAATATTATGAAAAAAATTACCCGTGATGCTAAAATTAGAAAAAAATTAAGAGTCCGGTCAAAAATTTGCGGCGAGAGCAAAAGACCGCGGATTGCAGTATTTAGATCAAATAAATACATTTATGCTCAAGCAATTGATGATGTAAAAAGAATTACTCTTGCCTCATTTTCTAGTTTAAAATTAAAGACGCTAAAGGAAAAAATTACTAAAATTAAGCGGGCGCATTTAGTGGGTAAAGAGTTAGCTAGAATACTTAAAGAGAAAAAGATTAATCAAGCCATTTTTGATCGCGGTTGGTATGCTTATAAGGGACAAGTTAAAGCTTTAGCTGAGGGGATAAGAAGCGGTGGGATAAAAATATAGTTTATTTTTAAAATTATGGAAAAAAATAAATCAGACTCAAAATTTGTTGAAAAAGTTCTTTTGATTAGACGAGTGTCAAAAAAAACTCCAGGCGGAAACTATATCTCTTTTTCCGCTTTAGTGGCGGTTGGTGATCGAGAAGGTCGGGTTGGGATAGGTTTAGGAAGAGGACTAGAAGTTCCGCCCGCCATCCAAAAAGCAATTACCTATGCTAAAAAACATATGATTACTGTTCCTTTAGTTAATAAGACTTTACCTCATGAAATAAAGATTAAGTATAAAGCGGCAATTATATTTTTTAAACCTGCCCCGAAGGGCGCTGGTTTAAAAGTAGGTAGTGTGGCGAGGGCGATTTTAAATTTAGCGGGCGTGGAAAACGCTTCAGGAAAGATTATCGGTTCACGCAATCAAATAGTTAATGCTTACGCAGTAATTAAAGCTTTAAAAGAATTAAAAGTTAAAAATAAGTAAAATGTTGAATTTTTTGACTGATTTACCGAAAATTGTTAAGAAAAAAAAGAAAAGATTAGGAAGAGGTTTAGGGAGTAGGGAAGGAGCAAAATCTGGTCGTGGTACCACGCGTCACCAAAAAGCGCGAGAAGATATTCCCCTGTATTTTGAGGGAGGTCAAGGAAAAATAATAAAGAAATTTCCACTTTTTAGAGGGAAAGGCAAAAACAAATCAAAAATTAGCAAGAAGTTAAAGCAAAAAAAATTCTATGAAAAACTTAAAAGAAAAAATTAAAATCTTGTTTCAAGATGAAAATTTAAAGAAAAAAATCTTATTTACTTTATTTATTTTTTTAGTCTTTAGGATTTTCGCTTTTCTACCTGTACCGGCGATTAATCTTTATCAATTAAGAGCTCTTTTTGCAAAAAATCAATTTCTTTCGCTACTTGATATTTTTTCTGGAGGAACATTGATTAATTTTTCGGTGATGGCGTTGGGATTGAATCCATATATTAATGCCTCAATTGTTATGCAGCTTTTAACTGTAATTTTTCCTAGTCTTGAGGCATTAGCTAAAGAAGGAGAGTATGGTCGTTTTAAAATTAATCAATATACTAGATTATTGACTTTTCCATTAACTTTAGTTCAAGCGATTGGAATTTATGTTTTATTACAAAATCAGAAAATTATTGCCAGTCTGAACCCACTAGAATTCTTATCCTTTATTTTTACTATGATTGCCGGGACTTTTATTTTAGTTTGGTTTGGAGAATTAATCAGTGAGTTTGGTTTAGGGAATGGAATTTCGCTTTTGATTTTTGTTGGCATTGTTGGTCGAATTCCAGTAGTGGTGGGTAGAACTATGGTTTTGATTAATCAGCAATTAATTTTTAATCTCATTATTTTTTTTATTTTAAGTATTTTGGTGATCGCCTCGATTGTCTTTATTAATGAAGCAGTAAGGAAAATTCCTGTTTATTATGCTTCACGGATTCGGGGTAATCGGTTGTATCAAGCAGCCATGAATTATTTACCTTTGAAGCTTAATCAAGCTGGTGTAATTCCGATTATATTCGCTATTTCTTTTGTCCTTTTTCCCCAAATGATTGGCAACTTTTTACAACATTCAAAAAATCAATTAGTTTCAACTTTCGCTAAATCTCTAATTAATATTTTTAATCCTTCTGGCTTTTTCTATAATTTTTTTTACTTCTTTTTAGTGATTGGCTTTACATATTTTTATACTATAATTGTCTTTAATCCACAAAAAATTGCGGAGGAAGTTCAAAAACACGGTGGTTTTATTCCTGGCATAAGACCCGGTTTAGCCACTAAGCAGTATTTAGAGAAAATTTTATACAAGATTACTTCAGTAGGAGCGATTTTTTTAGGAATAATTGCTATTTTGCCGGCAATTGTTTCCAAAATTACCGGTTTACCCAATTTAGTAATTGGTGGGACAGGGATTTTAATTGTGGTTTCAGTGATTTTGGAGACATTTAGAATGATAGAAGCTCAACTGGTGATGAAAAATTATAATAAGTTCTTAAAATAAATATATGGCTAAAAAAGGAGCACGGATATTAATTGGATTAGCTTGTGAACTATGTCATACCTTAGGTTATGTGGTTAAAAAAAATAAGATAAATACACCAAGCGCTTTAAAAATCAAAAAATATTGTCGCCGTTGTCATAAACATACGGTACATAAAGAACAAAAAAAATTAAAATAATAAATTTATGAAATTAGTATTACTAGGAATTCAAGGGTCTGGAAAAACTACGCAAGGTAATTTACTTTCTAAGCAGTTGAAAATTCCTTATCTCTCAACCGGACACATTTTTCGCCAATTAGCAAAAGAAAAAACTCAATTGGGCCGTTATATAAAAGAGACAATTAATGCCGGAATTTTAGTTCCAGATGAAAAAACAATTGAGATTGTTAATAACTATTTGAGTCGAAAAGAATATAAGAAAGGTTATATATTAGATGGTTTTCCCCGCACCGTTAAGCAGGCAGAAAAGTTCAAAAATAATGTCGACAAAGTAATTTATCTAAAAATTTCGGCTAAGGAGGCGCTATGGCGGTTATTTCATCGCAACGAAGAGATAAGGGAAGATGAGACGACAAAAGCTATCCGCAAAAGGATAGAACTTTTTTTTAAGCTTACTTCACCGGTTATTGAGTACTATCAAAAAGAGAAAAAATTAGTCACCATTGATGCTTCAAAAAGTATCAAAGAAGTAAACGAACAGATTTTAAAAAGTTTAGGAAAGCAGTTGATAAAAAACCACATCACTTCTTGGACAAGAAAGCAAAAAACGATTATAGCCATTGTTGGGTTACCTGGTTCGGGTAAGACTGAAGCAGCTAATTTTTTTAAAGAGAAAAATTTACCGGTTATCTCTTTTGGCTCAATCATTAATGATTATATCGATAAGAATAATCTTAAGCATACCAACGAAGTTCATCATCAAATAAGAGAAAAGTTACGCGATGAATACGGTAAAGCTGCTTTGGCGATTTTAAATGAAAAAAAGATAAAGAAGGCATTACAAGAAAGTATGATTGTTGTGATCGATGGGATGCGTTCATGGGAAGAATATCTTTATTTAAAAGAAAAATTTTCTGAAATAAAAATAGTCATTTTAGCTATTTATGCTGATAAAGAAATCCGTCATAAGCGAATAAAAAAAAGAGATTATCGCAATAAATTAGGTGGCGAAGAAAGAGATATTGATGAAATTCTTCAAACTAACATGGGTCCAACCATTGCTTTTGCCGATTATTTGGTAAAAAACAATTATAGCAAAGAAGATTTTTATGATAAATTAAATGAAGTTTATCGCAGTATTTATTTTAGTTAAAGTAAAATGATTCACTATAAAACTCAAGACGAAATTGAGATAATGCGAGATGGGGGAAAAAGGTTAAAAAAAATAGTGGTTGAATTAAAAACAAAGATTAGAGCAGGAAAAACCACTTTAGCAATTGATGAAGAGGCAACCCGGTTAATTAAAAAATATGGCGGGGAACCTTCTTTTACTAAAGTTAAAGGATATTTTTGGAGCACATGTTTACCTATTAATGAGCAAATAGTTCATACTCCCCCAAGCTCACGGATTTTGAAAGAGGGTGATGTTTTAACTTTAGACATAGGCTTTTTTTTTCAAGGTTATCATACAGATTATGCCGATACTTGGATTATTGGTGATAAAAGTGAAAAGAGAGTAGTTGATTTTTTAAATACCGGCAAGTTAACTTTACGAAAAGCGATTGAAGTGGCAAAAGTTGGTAATTATATTGGAGATATTTCCGAAGTGATTGAAACGGAGATTACTAGAAGTGGTTATTTTGTTATTAAGCAGTTAACCGGCCATGGGATCGGAAAAAAATTGCATGAAGAACCACAGGTTTTTGGCTTTTTACATACTGACAAAAAAGAAACAGTTAAAATAAAGCCGGGTTTAACCATAGCAATTGAAGTAATTTATTCAATGGGAACAGATAAATTCCGCCGGGAAAAAAATAATTCTTGGTCAATTATCACAGCAGATGGTAGTTTATCTGCTTGTTTTGAGCATAGTATCGCCATTCAAGAAAAAAAGACTTTAATATTGACTTAAAATGTGGTAAAATTTTTCTTTTATGAAAAGTAATGTAATTGTGGTGGAGGGCGAGGTAGTTGAAAATTTACCCAATACCCTTTTTCGGGTAAAACTAGCCAATAGTCAAAAGATAGTTTTGTGCTATTTATCAGGAAAAATGAGAAAAAACTATATTAAAATTTTGCCTGGTGATAAAGTTCGGATAGAAATAACCCCTTATGATTTAAACCGAGGGAGAATAATTTATCGTTTATGAGTTTTTATTAATGACGATGAGAATTCAATCATCGATTAAAAAAATTTGCCGCGATTGTCAAATGGTAAAAAGAAAGGGTAGGTTATATATTATTTGTAAAAACCCTCGACATAAACAGCGTCAGGGATAAATTTTTTTAAAAGCTTATGCCAAGGATATTGGGAGTAGTTTTACCAGATGAGAAAAAAATAGATTATGCATTAACGTTAATTTATGGTATTGGTTGGTCAAGCGCCAATAGACTTTTAACCCAATTGAATATAGATCGCAACAAAAAAGTCAAGCAATTAACTGAGGAAGAATTAAAAAAGATTGCTGACCATATAGAAAAAAATTACAAAGTCGAGGGAGAACTAAAAGAGTTAGTTAATGAAAATATCAAACGATTAAAAGAGATTGGATGCTATCGAGGGATTCGACATATAAAGAATTTACCGGTACGAGGTCAAAGGACTCGTTCTAACGCCAGAACTAAACGGGGAAGAAGAAAGACAGTGGGAGCTTTGAAAAAAGAGGTGTGGAGTAAGATTGAACAACAGAAAGCGCAGGTGAAAAAAACAACCGCTGATAAAAGTTAATTTTTTAATCTTTTTATGCAAAAAAGAAACAAGCACAAGATAATAGAGGAAGGAAGAATTTACATCATGGCGACCTTTAATAATACAATAGTTACTATTACCGATAAAACCGGTAATCCGGTCGTGACTGGTTCTTGTGGAATGTTTGGTTTTTCTGGGACAAGAAAATCAACTCCATATGCTGCAACGGTTACCACCGAAGCAACGTTGAAAAAAGCTATTAATAATTATAGTCTAAGAGAGGTTGATATTTTTGTAAAAGGGATTGGTCCTGGCAGAGAAGCAGCTTTGCGAGTGATTAAAAATAGTGATTTGGAGATTAATAAAATTATTGATATTACACCAATTCCTCATAATGGAGTTAGACCGCCTAAGATAAGGCGAGTGTAGAGACAAATTAGAAATTAAAAAAAAGAAAAAAAGTTATTATGAGATATACTGGGCCAAAAAATAAGGTAGCTCGTCGGGAAGGGATTGATTTAGGGCTTAAGACGCCTGGGTCAAAATCGCATGCCCGATTATTAAAAAGACTTAATATTCCTCCTGGACAACATGGAATAAAAGGGAGACGAAGATTTTCTGAAAGAGGAGAGCAATTAAGAGAAAAGCAAAAATTACGTTTTATTTTTGGGATAACAGAAAGGCAGTTAAAAAAATATTTTAATATTGCTAGTCGTCGACCAGGTAATACTGCTTTACACCTTTTGTCACTTTTAGAAAGAAGATTAGATAATGTAGTTTTTCGATTGGGATTTGCTCCGACTAGAGCAGCTTCGCGTCAGTTAGTATCTCATGGGCATATTTTAGTCAATAATAAAAAAGTAACAATTCCCTCTTACCAAGTCGAGCTTGGTGATGAAATTGGTTTTTCGAATGATAAAATTATCAAAGTAGATTATATTGATAAAGCATTAAATAATAAAGAGCTAAATGTCCCTAATTGGTTGGAAAAAAAAGGTATTTTTGGAAAAGTGATCGATTACCCAAAAAGTTCTGACATCGAAAAACTTTTAAATCTAAGATTAATAGTCGACTTTTATTCGAGATGAGATTAGAGTTGTTGAGTTTATTTATTATAAATTAAACATTTTTTTAAATTATGCTAGAACCAAATTTTTATACTAAAAAACTGGAACTTACAGAAAACTATGGTAAATTTCTTTTTGAGCCATTACCTTTAAGCTTTGGTCAAAGTTTAGGTCATGCTTTGCGACGGACTCTTTTATCAAGTATTAAAGGCGCGGTGATTACCAATGTAAAATTTGAGGGTGTTCCTCACATGTTTTCTACCATTAAAGGAGTAAAAGAATCGGTATTAGAGATAATTTTGAATTTAAAAAAACTTAAGTTTTTACCACAAGGGGATGGTCCTTTCAGAGTGTACTTAAAAACAAATAAAATCGGTAAAATTTATGGGAAAGATTTAGAAGGTGAGGTCCAACCAACTAATAAAGATAGTTATATCGCCGAAATTACTGATAAAAAGGGAAAAATCGATTTAGAAGCAATAGTTGAAGTGGGAGTTGGATGGTCTTTGGTTGAGGATAGAGAAAACAAGATACCTGGTTTTATTCCTTTAGATGCGTTTTTTTCCCCGATTGAAAAGGTAAACTTTAAAGTAGAAGAAACACGGGTGGGGAGAAAAAGTAATTTTGAAAGATTAATTTTAGAGATATGGACGAATGGAAGCATTAAGCCAGAGGAGGCTCTTTTGCAATCAACTAATCTTCTTTCATCCTATTTCGCTTATATATTGTCAGGAAAAGATGTGCCTAAAAAAGAAGAAGAAAGCTTAAAGAAAGAGGAAGATTTTTATATTGATAAGCGATTTTCTGAGGTGATAGTTGATGAACTTAATTTACCTTCCCGTGTTGTTAATGCTTTACTGAAAGAAGGGGTGGAGACGGTTGCTGATTTGATTAAATTAGGTAGAGAAAAATTAACTAAAATAAAAGGACTCGGTAAAAAGTCGATTGATTTAGTAGAAGAAGAACTTAAACGTTTAGGAGTAGAGTTTAAATAAAAAACATGATAGAAGTTCATCAACCTTTATGCGTCATCGGGTAAAAAAAATAAAAATAAAATTAGGAAAAGATGCGAATAAAATGCTTGCGCGCAAGCTTTTAGTTAATTTTTTAAAAAGAGGAAAAATAGTAACTACGCTTAAAAAAGCAAAAGTATTAAAATCTCTTTTAGAGCGGATAGTTAGCAAAAGTAAAATTAAAAGTGAAGCTAATAAGAATTACTTATTAAGATATATTAATGATAAAAAAACCATCAATTTTCTATTTGATACCATTGGGCCTTTATTTAAGGATTTAGTGGGCGGATATGTGAAAATTATCAAAATTGGAAGCCGTGAGGGAGATGCAGCTCCTAAAGCACAATTAGAATGGACGCGACCAGTGGTAATTGAAAACAAAATAAAAGAAAAAGAAGAAAAAGTTAAAAAATCAGTTAAAAAAAATTAATCCTTAATTGCTTATTATTATGGCAAAATTAACCAATGTGACTAAACCAATAAGTTTATCTCAAATAAAACGTGAATGGTATGAGGTGGATGTCTCGGATAAGATTTTAGGCCGAATTGCCCCAAAAATTGCTTTTTTACTACAAGGAAAACATAAAGTTTATTATGTTCCTCATTTAGATTGTGGCGACTATGTGGTAGTAATTAATGCTTCTAAAGTTAAATTAAGTGGAAAAAAAGCTCAAACAAAGGTTTATACAAAATATTCTGGTTATCCGGGCGGGTTAAAAAAAGTTACGTTTGATCAATTAAAATCAAAAAATGCTTCAATTGTAATCAAGCATGCGGTGGCTGGGATGCTGCCAAAAAATAAATTAAAAAATAATTATTTAAAACGACTTTATGTCTTTAATGAAGAGGCTCATCCCTATAAAGATAAGGTCAAGTTGGTTAAATTATAAATTTATTTATAAAGAAAGTATGGTAAAAGATGATAAAGGATTACAATATTATGAAGCAGTAGGAAGGCGAAAAAGTGCAGTGGCGCGAGTTCGATTATATATTTTGGGAAAAAATAAACTAGCCAATGTTAATGGATTAAAAATAAAACCTGGCGAAATTTTTGTTAATGATAAATTAATCTCTGATTATTTTTCCTCGGCGGTTGATAGAAATATTTATTTGCTACCCTTAAAAGCCACCTCAAGTGTTGACAGATTTGCTATTTCAATAAAGGTTAGCGGAGGAGGAAAAAAAGGTCAACTGGGAGCTATTGTTCATGGGATAAGTCGGGCACTGGTTTTAGTAGATGAAGCTAATAAAAAAATTTTAAGGTCCTTAGGTCTTATAACCCGTGATCCACGGGTGAAAGAAAGAAGAAAGGTAGGAACAGGCGGAAAGGCGCGGAGAGAAAAACAGTCGCCTAAACGATAAAGTCTTAATGATATAATTATGATAAAGCTTTCTATTGTTATTGTCTCACATAATACTGCTAAAATAACTAAAAAGTGCATTTGCTCACTATTAAGCAAGCTGACAAAAGTTAACTTTGGATATCAGTTATTAATAGTTGATAATGCCTCACAAGATGAAACAATTGCGGAATTACAAAGTTTACAAAAAGAAACTGGTTATAAATTCATCATCATTAAAAATAAAAGAAATTTAGGCTATGCTAAGGCTAATAATCAGGGGTTAAAAAAAGCTCGTGGTAAATACACTCTTTTTTTAAACTCCGATGTTTTAATGAAAAAAATAGATTTTTCTTCCCTTTTAGATTTTCTTGATGAAGATTCTCTAATAGGAGCTTTAACAATAAAACTTATTTTGTTGGATGGAAAAATTGATTTAGCTTCTCATCGAGGTTTTCCTACCTTATGGCGATCCTTTTGCTACTTTTCTGGCTTAGAAAAAATTTTTTGTCCTATCGCTTTTTTTAATAAAATTTTTGGTGGATATCATCTGTGCGGTCGTAAGATGGAGGAAATACATGAGATAGATTCACCAAGCGGTGCTTTTTTTCTTGTTCGGACTAATTTAGTAAAGAGTTTAAACGGATTTGACGAAGATTTTTTTATGTATGGAGAAGACTTAGATTTAGCTTGGCGGATTAAAAAAGCTGGTTATAAAATTGTTTATTACCCATATTTTGAAGCAATTCATCTAAAATATCAAAGCGGATTAAAAGGAAAAGATATTAACAAACGTAAGTTGATTAAAAAATATTTTTATCAGGCGATGAAAATTTTTTATCAAAAACACTATCAAAAGAAATACCCAAAATTTATCAATTTGATAATACAAAAAATTATCGATTTAAAAATTAAGTCTATCTCTTAAATGAAGAAAATAGGAATTGACGCCCGATTATATTCACAGACCGGGGTGGGAACTTATATTAGCAATTTTTTGTTTTATTTGGATAAAAAAAATAATAATAATTTTTTGTATTATGTTTACCTGATTGAAGATGATTTTAATAAAGTTAAATTTGATAGCAAAAATCTTATCAAAAAAAAGGCAAACTTTCATTGGCATAGTTTGGCAGAACAAATTAGTTTTTTATTTCTTTTGTTGAAAGATAACCTTAATTTAATGCACTTTACTTATTTTAGTTATCCGGTATTTTATCCTAAAAAATTCATTGCCACTGTCCATGATTTAACTCCGCTTTTTTTTAAAACAGGCAAATCATCAACAAAATCCCCGCTTATTTATAAGATAAAATATACCGCTCTCTCTTTTGTTTTAAAAAACCAGATAAAAAACGCCGAAGCGATTATAACTCCTTCTTTTGCTATCAAAAAGCAAATAATTTCATTTTACGGCGGTGAATATGAAAAAAAGATTTTTTCAATCCCAGAAGGAGTTGATTATCAATTATTTCAGAGCTTTAAGAGCAGATTTTTTAAAAAAAAATTTAATTTTAAATTTTTTATCTATGTTGGTAATTTTTATCCCCATAAAAATATTGAGCGATTAATTGAAGCTTTTTCAAAAATAAAGCAACCAATAAAGCTTATTTTAATTGGTCCGGATGATTTTTTCGCAAAAAAAACTCAAGCGATAATCAGGCTTTTTAATTTAAAAAAAAAGATATTTATTTATCATCCCAAAAGTAAATCAGAGTTAGCATTTTTTTATCGCAATGCTCAAGCTTTAATTCATCCTTCATTATCTGAGGGATTTGGATTGCCATTACTTGAAGCTGCTTATTTTAATTGTCCAATTATAGCTTCTGATATTGAAGTTTTTAAGGAAATTTTAGGGAGGGAATATCTTTCTTTTGACCCTTATTGTAGTGAAGATATTGCCGAAAAGATTAATTTTTTTCTTCAAAAGAAACCAAAATTTAACTATCAAAAAATTATTCAAAAATACTCATTCAAAAAAATGACTGATGAGATTTTAAAAATTTACCAACAGGTAATTTGATGAAAAAAATAGCAATTGTATATGATTGGTTTGATAAATGGGGAGGAGTGGAAAGGATTTTATTAATTTTGCATGAGATCTTTCCTAATGCTATCTTTTATACTTCTTACTTTGATCAAAACAAAGCGCTTTGGGCGAGAAATTTAAGGGTAAAGACTTCCTTTATCCAACAATTACCAGCGATTATTAAAAGATCACGCTTATTTTCTTTACCTTTTTATCCGATTGCTTTTGAAACGCATGATTTTAGTGGTTATGATTTGGTAATCAGTGTTACTTCATCGTTTGCTAAAGGGATAATTACTCGGCCAAAAACATACCATCTTTGTTATCTTTTAACTCCCACTCGTTTTTTATGGATTGATCCAAAAGCTTATGGTATTTTTTCTTTAAAAAAAATCATTTTTTCACCCTACCTTTCCTACCTTAAAAAATGGGATTGGGTAGCTGCGCAGCGGCCAGATAAAGTTGTTAGTATTTCAAAAACTGTTGCCGATCGTTGCCAGCGAGTTTATCAAAGAGAATCTAAAGTAATCTATCCACCTTTTGATATTAATTACTGGGAAAAAATTAAAACAAAAGTTAAAAATAAAAAATTAACAATAAATATTAGTAACGATTCTTATTTCTTAGTAGTCTCACGGCTTGAACCTTATAAAAGAGTGGATTTAGTGGTTAAAGCATTTAATAAACTAAGAAGGCCTCTAATTATTGTAGGTACTGGCAGTCAAGAAAATTATTTAAAATCAATAGGAAAGAAAAATATCCATTTTTTTTCCAATTTAACCGACGAACAATTGGCTATTTTATACTCAAAGGCAGAAGGATTAATTATGCCTCAAGAAGAGGATTTTGGGTATGTTGCCCTTGAGGCTCAATTTTTTGGTTGCCCAGTTATTGCTTATAAAAAAGGCGGGGCGACTGAGACAATAATAGAGAAAAAAACCGGGATTTTTTTTGATAGTCAGACGGTTGATTCTTTAATGACCGCGCTTGAAACTTTTCAAGCGATATCTTACAATTTAAAAAAGATAATCAGTAAATTTGCTTTACTTAATATTCAGCAATTTAGTAAAGATAAATTTAAAAGAGATTTTAAATATTTAATTA
>Ga0123519_10002422_pt1 | contig 31490 bp, 38 predicted proteins | sample YelNatPaOPRAMG02_FD_87396 | JGI IMG/M metagenome (GOLD analysis project Ga0123519, IMG submission 87396) | Hot spring microbial communities from Yellowstone National Park - Yellowstone National Park OP-RAMG-02 (version 2) | ecosystem: Environmental > Aquatic > Thermal springs > Hot (42-90C) ... | reverse complement strand
CTATCACCCAGCGGTTCAAGCTTCGTAGCCATTTCTCTACCTCCTTTCTTTAATTATTTTTAGCACTCTGTGCGTTAGACTGCTAATAATTTTAGCACAACTGGCGTGCGCTGTAAAGGGGTTGTCGCCTGCGCATGGTCAGGTGGTCACAGCAACCTTTTTATCCTCGCCACTAACTCATCAAACTTCTGACCGTAGACCCTTTCGTGTTCCACTATGAAATTTCTCCAGTGGGGACTGGTGCGAGCGGTTGCTTCCACTGAGCTCTCGATGTCGATTGAGATGTTCTTGTTATTGGTCTGTCTGAGCATTTGTCGGGCTGCCACTTCCACCTGCTGCTGAATGCTTTCCTTAATAGTGTTAAATGCCCTCTCTTTTTCCTGCCGATACTGGCGGCGAAGCGATTCCAGTGTCTTCAAACCGTGTTCCAGCTCTGTGTAGCGATTCTGTTCTTTGAGCGTTTCGCAGCCAAGTAAAGCGTTACGGCAATGCTCGAAGTCGGCATCGCTGCTGGTAAGTGTGATGGCATTCAGCAGTCGGACTTGTGTTTCCCTTACGATCGATTCGTGTCCCTGCTCTTTATATTTCTTAAGCTCCAACCACAGACCGTTGACGTCAATTTTCTTGGTAAAGTAGTCAGCCAAAAGCGAGGTCAATTTCTCCGAGACTTTCAGTTTCTCCTTCTCGGCAGGTGATAGGTCTCCGATTTTGGCCAGTTTCTCCTTTGCCAGTGGGGAAAGCTCCATGGTCAACCTCCTGCTTTAGAGCATACCCTGGGACAACAGGAAAGGGACTGCCCCAGCTACTTCGTTTTCTTCATTCCACTCGCCGATTTCACACACCTTTATTATATTGCTAGGCAAATGCTGGACTAAAAGTTGCCAGTGCACTTCACCCTGTCCTGGTGTCAGATGGTCTTGCAGTCCGCGGACATCATGCAGATGGACGCCTATCGTCCGGTCACTGAATCGGGTGAGCCATTCCTTGTGACTGGCTATGCCCAGCCGTTGCTGCACTTCAGCATGTCCCACATCATGCCAGTAGCCCACTGAATCGCTATTTATGAGACAAAGCAGTTGCTCCATTTCAATTATGTCAGGGATTTCGTGAAGGTAGAACCTCGTTTCCAGGCCTATTGCCACACCCTTTTCTTTAGCGTAGTAGCTCAGTTCTAGCAAACTCTCCGTGGCCGCATTCACAAAAGGCAAGGCCTTTCGCTTTCGTTCACTCAGTAACTGGTGCACCAAGGCTTTACGTCCGTCCCCACATATTCCATTGTGATATAGTTGGCCCAGTCTCTCTTGTGAGTCGTCGCTTAAGGCGACCTCGCCAAGGTGGAGGACCACAGCTTTAGCTCCTAGTTTCACCGCCAAATCTATAGTCCTTTTGGCAGCAGCTACCGCCTCTAAACGCTCTACCTCATGAATTGAGCTTAAGGAAGCGATACCTGTAGTTGTACGGGGTGAAATGTTTGGACAGGGGCAATGGACACTAGATACTGGCAAAGATGCATGCAACAATTGATCAGCTAACTCCGGTGTAAGCCAAGAACTTGCTTCGATGTGGGTAAAACCCCACTCCTGGACTTTATGCCAGAATAGACGTAAATCGGGAAACCTGTTTCTTGCCCACATTGTAGATAGAGAAATTTGCTTCGTCATCTGGCCTGCTTTTCCCTCTGTAGTTTGTCGAACTCCCTCAACAATTCCTTCTCTTTATGGCTGAGGTTTCGCGGAATCGTCACCTTGACCCTGACGTATAGGTCTCCTCTGCCTCTTCCTTCAGGACGAGGAAGCCCCTGATTCGGTATTCGGAAGAGTGTATCTGTCTGGGTTCCTTCAGGGATGTTAAGCTTGACAGGACCATACAGTCCCTGCAATTCAGTTTCGCCGCCCAAAGCAGCTTGCACGAAGGTTATCTCTTTAGTGGTGTACAGGTCATCGCCACGCCTTTCAAGGAACGGATGTCTTTGAAGCTTTAATACGACATAAAGGTCTCCAGGAACCGCACCATTGTCTCCTGGCTCGCCTTCGCCGAGTATTTTGATTACGTGACCGGTGTCAGCTCCTGCCGGAACCTTCACCTCAATTTCCCTATGTTCTCGAATAATGCCAGTGCCCTGACAAATGGAGCACGCTTCGGTAACGATGTTACCTGTACCACGGCATTTCGAACATATATTGATCTGACGGAAAATGCTATATCCAGTGCGCCGTTCATAGACTATTTGTCCTGTGCCCTTGCATCGATCGCAGGCGATGAGACCCTGTGGACTGGCGCCAGTGCCCATACAGAGATTGCATGTTCGCGTACGCTCAACCTCAATCTTCTTATCTGCACCAAAGGCTACATCTTCGAGTGTGACCTCGAGTTCATACCTAAGGTCAGCACCCTTTCTATGGCTGCGTGTGCTTTTTCTCGTCCCAAACAGTGAGTCAAATATGCTATCGCCGAAACCAAAGTCGAAATCGCCGAGGCCAAATTCTCTGAACAGACTGGCAAAGTCCACGCCTCTATATATGTCGGCGGCCGTGTAGCCTTCAAGACCAGCATGTCCGTAGGTATCATACAGGCGACGCTTTTCACTGTCGCTCAGAACTGCATAGGCCTCATTGATTTCTTTCATTTTTTCGATGGCTTGCCTATCGCCCGGATTCCTGTCCGGGTGATATTTCATAGCCAGTGCGCGATAGGCACGTTTAATCGTCGCCTCATCGGCGTTTCTATCGACACCCAGTATTTAGTAATAATCACGTTTTGGCATGTGCTATACCGACTTCCAGGTTATCCCGTTCCAAATTCTAAGGAGCTTACCGCACCTGGAGCATAGCACATAAATAGCCCCGTTAGTCGCCTGCTCGCGGCAGCGTACCAGCCGGCCGCAATTGGAGCAGTAGATTTTCTTGACACAGATCTTCATCTTGCTACCTCCATACCATAACGCGGAACAGCACTCAATCGGTCTTTTGTCGCATTGGTGGCGCTTGTTCGGGTAGTTGTGGCAAATTGCTTGTTTAACCGGTGCACAATAACTTTCGGGACAATTCTCATCACCCATCTACTAGAGTATTGCTAACTTAGCTCAGTGTTCTGAGGAACGAGTAGAAGCGGGTCAAAGCGTCATCGCTACCTAGGAGATTACCTTGGTTATCCACAGTGAGTCCCCAAAACTGGGTAAGACCCGTTTGACATTCTCTCCTGAACAAGCTCGGTGCCCAGTCACGGCACGCGGATGGTTTAAAGGGATGAATCTTACACAAAGCCAGCCTTTCATCGAGCTGTTCAAGAAAGATACAAGCACCATTGTGCTGGCGGAGAAGGAACCGGTCCTCGCCAAAATAGCGGCTGTCAAGGTAGCTAGCAGCAAATTCTTCCCAACAAAGACCAAGCCCATCGGCAATAGTCCTCGCCTCCAGCAGGTCGACGCGTGGCTGGTACCGACGGCAGCAGATCCCGCAACGAAAGCAAGGCAGATCAGTAAAGACTCCACTATCTGCCGTCCTTCCAGCAACGGCTTCTAACTTTTCTAGGGCACGCCTACCCTCCAGTGTTTTCAAGCCAGCCATTGTCAGACTTCCTGACAATGCGAAACCAAAACTGTTTCTGCTGTCTTGTCTTTATGCCCGCTTATTCACTTTGCTCCTGTCCCTGTAAGGCGCCTTGGCAGGCGGTCTAATATAAAAGTCTACCTTAGAGGCACAGCATGAGATTAACTTTTCCCCCTTGCCCCCACAAGTGGGACAGAAAGCCGGGTCATCACACTGGCTCATCGGACGCATTAATTCGAACTCCCTATCACACTGCTGGCAATAATACTCGTATATAGGCATGGCTACCTCCTATATCATCTAACATGAGCAGTCTCCTTTTCAAAAGGACTTACCTCGTTTGCCTTCTCTGAGGGTGTGAAGTTGCCATCCAAATCAACAGTGCCTATAGTGAAAGACGGCTTATGCGCCTCAAGGACGTGTTTGTCCCAACACCAGCTATGGGTAAGAGCACCACAGGAACAACGGAATGCGCTTCTGCCGATGAAAAGCGGAGTGCCACATACTCGGCAATTCATAGCATTCACTCACCCTCCTTTACATTGACCTGGAATTTACGAATGCTCGAAAACTACAAAATTAGCAGTCTACCTTCTAGACTGCTAATTCAATTATAGCAAGCAGTTCGCTAGAAATCAAGAGTATGGCGCATAGCTTGGCATTCTGTTGCACAGCCTCAAGTTTGCCATGCGGTTGGGTGGACAGGACATTGCTTGTTTACACGGTAACGTGTAAAATAGCCAAACAATGGGTGATTATCAACCGAAGGCTTACTGGGATAAGCATACCATTCGTGCGTTACGGCTACACATGGGTTTGACCCAGGCTGAATTAGCCAGACTCCTTGGCATCAGACAGCAGACGGTGAGCGATTGGGAAAGTGGTATCTACAGGCCCAGAGGAGCTTCAGCTACTCTTCTCAATATTGTTGCTGAGCGCTCGGGCTTCAGGTACGGGGCAGGAATGAAATAGCGGTATGGGACATGAAGCAAGTAAAGATAGGATGTTGCGGCTTCGCCAAGGGAAGAAATCAGTACTACTCGGTGTTTAGGCTTGTGGAAGTACAGCAGACCTTCTACAATCCGCCTTCTGTTGATACGGCACTGAGATGGCGAAAAGAGGCGCCTCCTGACTTTGAATTTACTGTCAAGGCATGGCAACTGATTACTCACCCGCCGTCCAGCCCCACATACCGCAGGCTCGGGTGGGAGGTGCCGCAATCAGAAAGAGAGCAATATGGACTTTTCCGCCCCACCACCGAGGTCTTGAAGGCCTGGGAGAGAACCAAAGAGGTCGCCCTTGCGCTTCAAGCACAGGTTGTTGTATTTCAGACCCCTGCATCCTTTACTGACTGTAAAGAAAACATTGAAAACATGTGTCGCTTTTTTAAGAGACTGGGGCCTGAGAATTTTCTTTTCGCTTGGGAACCGAGGGGAAACTGGAGCAATGAAAGCGTGACCCTTCTTTGCAGCGAGCTAGGGCTTGTTCATTGCGTTGATCCCTTGGAGAAAGTCCCACTTTATGGTGACTGGAGGTATTTTAGACTGCACGGCGGACCGACGTATAGACATAAATATACCGATGAGGAGCTACACAGGCTGAGTACTCTCGTAGACAGAGACTCGTACATTTTATTCAATAACATCAACATGTATGAAGATGCTTTGAAGTTCAAGAGACTGTTGGAGCTCAGCGATGGGTGCTCAGCATAAAGTGGTTTACAGTTTAGGGACAAGCACCCGTTCCAGCGATGAGTTCCTCTTGCTACTCGACCATTATGGAATCGGTTTGGTGATCGATGTGCGGCGCTTCCCGGTAAGTCGGTTTGAACATTTTAATCAGAAAGAGCTTACGAGGTTGTTGCATGGTGCTGGAATCGAATATTTGTATCTGGGAGATAAACTGGGAGGCTATCGGAAAGGAGGCTATCAAGCTTTCGTGAGCACTCCCGAGTTTGACAGCGGAATGAAAAAGCTGGAATCTGCCATTTCAAAGAAAACAGGCGCTATTGTGTGTGCAGAGAAGTTTCCCTGGAGATGCCACCGTCGGTTCATTGCTACGGAACTTACTGTCCGGGGCTGGGAAGTGAAGCATATTATCGAAGAGGGGAGGCTATGGAGTCAAAAATAGCCAGCCAGCTCGAAAGGTGATACTTTGGCAAGATGGCAAATAACAGAGAAGTTGCTGGCAGAGGTCTGGCAACGAAAGCTAGTATCCCATCTGGTAGCTGATACTGGTGAGGAAGTAGAAGTCGTTCATCCAGGGAGACGGAACAAGGTCGGCGGTTCTGACTTCACCAATGCCATCCTGTCAGTGAACAACAAGATGGTCGAGGGCGAGGTGGAACTTCACGTTGCCTCTAGCGAATGGTACACCCATGGGCACAATCTAAGCGCCAAATATGATGGAGTTGTCCTCCATGTCGTTTGGTACCACGATTCCTACTATCCGGCAAGAGTACAAAGTGGCAAAATAATTCCTACTGTAGCCCTAAGCCAAGCATTCGGGGGTATTGTAAAAAGGCTGAGCAGCGATTCCCAGGCAGGCGGCCGTCTTCCCCCTAATTGCCAGAGCAGCTACCGTGCACCAGTTCTTGGCCTTGCCTCACTGATCGGCGAGTTGAGGTTCTTTAACAAGGCACAATTGCTGAAGCGGACACTGCAACGAAAGGCGAAGGCAAGCCAGGTGCTGTTCAGGTATATATGCAGGGCCCTGGGGTATGCCCAAAATTGTGAGCCTTTTCAGCGGTTGGCTGACGGGGTGGAGATTGAGTTTCTGGAAAAATGCACAGACAACTTAAAAAGAAAGGCATTTTTGTTCGGTTTTGCCGGTCTGCTACCCAGTCAACGAGCAAACAGAGCTCCGGGGATACGAGAAGATAGTGAGGCAATAGAACTGGAGGCGGTATGGCGGTCTACTGGCAACGACAACATACTGTGCCAGACCGACTGGTGCTTCTTTCGGGTAAGGCCTGACAATTTGCCGCCCCGCCGCATTGCTGCGCTCGCCGAATTGATTTCTCGCTACAGTTATTGTGGCCTACTGGACAGCGTTATAGGTCTGGTGTCGCAAGCACCTTCGGGAGCTGAACAAGCTTGGCTGGAAAGCGAGTTAACCGTTAGAGGAACAGGTTACTGGGGGAATCATATTGATTTCGGGCTGGCAAAATCCAGCAATTCAGCCATTCTGGGCAGAGAAAGAGCAGCCGACATAGCCGTAAATGTGGTTCTCCCTTTTGCTTTCGCCTGGGGCGAGATAAACAGCAAAACAGGACTAAGCGACAAAGCATTTTACATTTTCCAAAAGTATGGCAAACTTGCCGACAACGAGATCGTAAGGTATATGAGGCAACAACTCGGTCTAAGTTCGGACGTAACCCTTTCTGCGAGCCAGCATCAGGGGCTGATTTATTTGTTTGAGACCTACTGTCATTCCAAGGCTTGTGACATTTGCCCTTTGACTAAGCCAAGGTGAGACTAGGTAGCACATCCACGCCATAGTCGCTGACCTTTCCCTGGAGAAGACGAAAATAGCCGCAAGCGGCAACCATGGCTGCGTTGTCAGTGCAAAGGGACGGTGGTGGGAAGAAAACCGGTATTGGGGAATTAGCTGCCAGGTAATCACGAAAGGCTTTGTTAGCAGCGACTCCTCCAGACACCAGTATTTGCTTTGCACGTGTTCTTTTGGCTGCTTCTATTGTCTTCTTTGATAATACCTCAACCACGGCTAACTGGAAGCTAGCTGCTGCCTGAGAGACAAAGGAGGGATTATCTGCGGCGCTGTTAGTCAAGAGCCGCAGCAACGCGGTTTTTAGCCCACTGAAGCTGAAATCATAGGTTCCCTTAAGCCAAGCTCGTGGAAGGGGGAAGATAGGGGAGGCCTTCTTTGCCGCCTCCTCAATAGCAGGCCCACCAGGATAGCCCAATCCCAGTATTCTAGCTGCTTTATCGAAGGCTTCTCCCGCAGCGTCATCGCGTGTTTGCCCTAGCCTTTCGAATTGCCCGTGACCTCTCATAAGTACTAGATCAGTGTGCCCGCCCGAGACGATGAGACAAATACAAGGGAATTCCGGCCTATGGCCAGCTACCCAGTTTGCATATATGTGCCCTTCGAGGTGATTTATGCTTACTAGCGGCAAGTTGTAAGCTACGGCGATGGACTTGGCCACATTAACTCCTACAAGTAAAGAACCGGCTAGCCCGGGCCCGTTGGTAACAGCAACAGCATTCACGTCTTCCCAGTCGGCTTGAGCACCGCGCATAGCGTTTTCAATCACCGGCAATATGCTAACGAGGTGCTGTCTGGAGGCTATCTCCGGGACAATGCCTCCGTAGCGACGATGTATGTCCGTCTGTGAGGCAACAATATTTGAAAGGACGTTTGTCCCATCTGTTACAAGTGCAGCCGCAGTATCATCGCAAGACGTATCAATACCGAGAATATTCATTGAGTTGTAATTATAGCACTGGGCTGCTGATTTGTCTGGAGTTCAACTTTATCCCGATTAAATGGTATAATTTTTGTCATGTGGCACTGGAGTTACTTCTGGCACATGCGGTTTGGCTTTCCTCCGTTCGGTTTCTTTTTTTACGGGCCGGGAAAATTTCCCAGCCGCGAGGAATATCTGCGGATGCTGGAGGAATATAAGAGAGAGCTGGAAGAAGAGCTGCGAGAGGTTGAGCGTCAAATTGAAGAAATGAAACGAAGCAAGTAATCGTGTTGCTTTGATAGGAGAACGGCAGTAAAATATTTCACGGAGGAAGAAAATCAGGAAAATGATAAATACGGGGACCTGGAAAGTTAAGGCCGGGCTGGCCCAGATGCTGAAGGGCGGCGTCATCATGGATGTGGTGACACCGGAGCAGGCTAGAATTGCCGAGGATGCCGGAGCCTGCGCGGTTATGGCGTTAGAGCGCGTGCCTGCAGATATTAGGGCTGCAGGTGGTGTAGCTCGCATGGCTGACCCATCGGTCATCCTAGCTATAATGGAGGCTGTTTCTATTCCTGTGATGGCAAAGTGCCGAATCGGCCATTTTGTTGAAGCCCAAGTATTGGAAGCACTTGGGGTTGACTTCATTGATGAATCCGAGGTACTTACGCCAGCAGACGAGAGTCATCACATTTGGAAGCACGATTTTAAAGTCCCATTCGTATGCGGTTGTAGGGATCTTGGAGAAGCTCTACGCCGTATTGCCGAAGGGGCGGCTATGATTCGGACAAAAGGAGAAGCTGGCACCGGGAACATAGTCGAGGCAGTAAGGCATATGCGTGCCGTGCAAGATGGCATTAGGAGATTGCAATCATTGCCCATTGAAGAACTTACTACAGAGGCGAAGAACTTGGGTGCACCTCTTGAACTGGTACTGGAGGTACACCGTACAGGTAAGCTGCCTGTGGTTAACTTCGCGGCCGGTGGCGTGGCAACACCGGCAGATGCAGCTCTTATGATGCAGTTAGGCGCTGATGGCGTCTTTGTGGGTTCCGGGATTTTCAAGTCGAGTAACCCGGAAGCAAGAGCCAAAGCCATAGTCAAAGCCACTGCCCACTTTAGAGACCCCGCAATTATTGCTGAGGTATCCAAGGGCATAGGCGCTCCCATGCCGGGAATAGACATAAAGACTTTACCACCACAGGAGCTTTTGGCCAGCAGAGGGTGGTAGGGTTGAAAATCGGCGTAGTTGCCCTTCAAGGAGCTGTTTCCGAGCACATAGATTCCTTTGCTGCTCTCGGTGTTGAAGCAGTTCCAGTGCGTTTACCTTCAGACATTAATGGCTTGCAGGCCATAGTGTTGCCTGGCGGCGAGAGCACTACCATTAGCAGGTTGATGGCAGATTTTGCTCTTCTGGACGTGATACGCGCATTAGCAAGACAAGGGATCCCAATATTTGGTACATGTGCCGGCGTAATATTGCTAGCAAAAAGAGTGATCGGTTTTACGCTCGATACCATAGGTGTTATGGATATAGAGGTAAGACGCAATGCATATGGTAGGCAGGTGGACAGTTTTGAAACCGACCTGGATATACAGGCATTGGGTAATGTCCCATTTCGAGGGGTATTCATCCGAGCCCCGGTAATCGAAAAAGTAGGTGACGGAGTGGAAATTCTGTGTCGTCTTAATGGTGTCCCTGTAGCAGTGCAGCAAGGCAAGGTCCTTGCCTGCACTTTCCACCCAGAGTTAACTGGCGACCTTCGGTTCCACAAATATTTTTTAGACCTCGTTAATAAAGGATGAGTCGCTGACGACAGTTATGACTGGACCAAACCGAGCATCACCTAGCGAATTGGAGGCGAACTCGATTGGCTGATAAGATATCTGACAAGCTAAAGTTACCAAGAGTGGTTGCTGACGATCTGGATGCGTTGTTAAATGTCCTGCCACCTCATATCCGTCAGCGCTTGCTGGAGCAGCCTGATAATAGTGAATTACTGGAGGTGGTTTTGGACCTTGGGCGTCCCCCTGAGGCCCGATATCCACAAAAAGAAGTAGTTCTAAGCAATTCAGAGGTTACAGAATCTGATATCGAACATGTGGTCTCCAACATAGGCAGTTTCAGCGGGGACAATCGGGCTGGGATCGAGCGCACCTTGCATAGGATTTCGGCTATACGCAACAGGGAGGGGAGAATCGTGGGTTTGACCTGCCGTGTTGGCAGGGCTGTTTTTGGGACGGTGAAAATTATCCAGGATCTTGTCGAGTCAGGCAAGAATGTACTGCTCCTGGGAAAGCCCGGAGTGGGGAAGACCACAATGTTACGGGAGGTAGCCCGGGTTCTTGCCGATGATTTTGGCAAGCGTGTAATTGTTGTCGACACATCTAACGAGATTGCTGGTGATGGCGACATACCACATCCCGCTATCGGGCATGCCAGGCGCATGCAGGTGCCCACCCCAGCCATGCAGCATGCTGTGATGATAGAAGCGGTCGAGAACCATATGCCCGAGGTAATAATAATCGATGAGATAGGCACGAGTCTGGAGGCCGAGGCAGCTCGAACTATTGCTGAACGTGGTGTACAGCTAGTAGGCACTGCTCATGGCAACAGTCTTGAGAATCTGATGATGAACCCAACTTTGTGTGACTTGGTTGGAGGTATCCAGTCAGTGACGCTGGGTGACGAGGAGGCAAGACGCCGCCACACACAGAAATCGGTCTTGGAGCGCAAAGCACCGCCCACCTTTGATGTGGTTGTTGAAATTAGAGAACGTAATAAAGTTGTGGTGCATCCTGATGTCGCGCAGGCTGTCGACACCATTCTGCGGGGTAAGCCTTTGGAAATGGAGGTACGGTGGTTTGACGACGATGGAGAGGTTAAGAAAAAAAGAGTGATCTCCAAAAGCTCGACAGAGAGAGACTTTGAACTCCAAAGCCGAAAAATGAGGCTATATCTTTTCGGGGTGAACCGCTCCAAGCTGCAAGAGGCGGGGAAAGAAAGGGGGGTCGATTTAGAATTTACCTCCGACCTATCGCAAAGCGACCTGCTACTGACGACAAAGAACTACTATCGACGCAAACCGCAGAAGATAAGAGATGCTGAGGCGCTTGGCGTGCCTATCTATGCTATCAAGAGTAATAACCTGTCGCACTTGAGGCAGTTCATCGATGACTTCTTGCTAACGAGGAAAGACACCGCTGTCGATCTGGCTCTTGAAGAGGCTAAGAGGGCAGTGATGCTCGTCAAAGAAGGTAGGGGACCTGTTGAGTTAAGCCCTCAAAGCGCGTATATTCGGCGCTTGCAACATTTGCTTGTGGAGCAACATAACTTGACCTCTTATAGCGTTGGTAAGGAACCGGCGAGAAGAGTCAAGGTTCTGTAGCTAAGAACCAATACGGAGCGGTGCTTGAGCCTTTTCATTACTTTTGAGGGCAGCGAGGGGTGTGGCAAAAGCACTCAGGCAAAGGTGTTATGGCAGAGGCTCCTGGACGCAGGTATTCGCGCAGAGCTTACTCGCGAGCCAGGAGGCACGCCCCTAGGTGATAAATTAAGGCAGCTGCTCAAGCACAGAATAGAGGTGCGCATATCACCCCTCAGCGAGTTGCTATTGTTCATTATCTGCCGTGCTGAGCTGGTAGATAAAGTTATATTGCCCGGATTACAACAGGGTAAAGTTATTATCTGTGACAGGTTTGCAGATTCGACTGTGGCTTATCAGGGTTATGGACGCGGACTCGACATGAAAATGATTGAATACTTGAACCAGCTTGCTACCAAAGGCATCAAGCCAGACTTGACTGTGTTACTAGATTTGCCAGTGGCAAAAGGTCTGCAGCGAAAGACACGCAGTGAATTTGACCGCTTCGAGGCCGAGGATATTGCTTTTCATAGTAGGGTAAGACAAGGTTATCTTGACCTAGCTGCTAAAGAACCGAAGCGCTGGCTGGTTATCGATGCCACTTTACCTAAAACTAAGATCAGCATGATTGTGTGGGAAAGGGTGAACACACTTCTCTCCCGCGAGAATTGAGGTGTGTATGACTAGTAAGCGAGTTATGGTGGCCATGAGTGGCGGGGTTGATTCTTCTGTGGCGGCTTTACTGCTGAAGAAGTCTGGGTACGAGGTCGTGGGAGCAACCATGCTTTTAGGGACTGGTCAGAAGAGGGCATGTGAAAGCGCGGCGACTTCCGTATCGAGTCATGTTGCCATAGTGGAACAGGTTTGTAGTTTGCTTGATATACCGTTCCACATCATCGATGCTGAAACAGAATTTAAGCGCTATGTGATCAACTATTTTTGCCAGGAATACATGAAAGGGCGTACACCTAACCCCTGCATCACCTGCAACAAATACATAAAATTTGGTCTTCTTCTGGATTACGCTATTTCGTCGGGATTCGATTATCTGGCTACCGGTCACTACGCCAGAATAATAGAGCGCGATGGTACTTACCACCTGCTTAAAGGCAGTGATGAAGCGAAGGATCAGTCGTACATGCTATATACTTTGAGTCAAGATAAGCTCAAGCGGGTGCTCTTCCCTGTAGGTGAGTATTCGAAGGTCGTAGTAAAAGAATTGGCGAAGAGTCATGGGTTGCCCAACTGGAACAGGCCGGAAAGCCAAGATCTTTGTTTTGTGGCCTCTAACTACAGAGATTTCCTCAGGCACTATTTGCAACCTCAGAGGGGAATAATAGTCGATTCCCGTGGGAGAGTCATAGGTGAACACGATGGGGTTATGTTCTACACAATAGGTCAGAGACACAATTTGGGTATCGCCACTGGAGAACCTGCCTACGTGATTGAGATTGATGCAGATCGAAATTTATTAAGGGTAGGGGGTGAAAAGGAGCTATATAAGTCTAGGTGCCTAGTTACCAATGTAAACTGGGTGCTGGGAAGGCCGTTGGCCACCACAATGGAAGTGTGTGTCAAGATAAGATATAAGACACCTGAACAACCTGCGGTTATACATGTGGGTGACGAGTATGTCGAAATACTTTTCCACAAGGCACAGCGCGCAGTCACGCCAGGGCAAGCTGCCGTGTTCTATTTGAATGACGAAGTTATCGGTGGCGGTATTATCAGTGGCTAGGCGACAGTTATCAAACCTAGGACCACCAACTCTGGACGAGGAACTGAAGTTAAGTTATCAAGGCTATAAGCTCATAGCTGGCATAGATGAGGCCGGTAGAGGTGCCATAGCTGGCCCGGTGGTTGCCGCGGTTGTGATACTGCCGCAATCCGTTGGCAGTGCAACCTGGTCAACTCTAGTTCGCGATAGTAAAGAGCTTTCTCCGGTACAGCGCAGTCTTCTTTTTGAACTGATAATTAAAGAGGCTATAGGCGTGGGTGTAGGGGTTGTAGACCCAACGACTATTGACGCAATCGGTATTTTGGCCGCTACCCAGCTTGCTATGTGTAACGCTGTGGCGAAGCTCCCTTATGTACCCGACTTCTTGTTGCTAGATTGTATGAAGTTGCCCCAGCTGGCCATCGAGCAAAAATCGATAGTGAAAGGTGACAAACTATCTCTGTCGATTGCTTGCGCTTCGATAGTTGCCAAGGTTACCCGTGACAACATCATGATTGACCTTGACCGACGTTACCCCGGATATGGACTAGCTGAACACAAAGGATATGGCACAGCAAAACATTTAGCCCAACTGCGCCGATTAGGGCCTTCCCCTATTCATCGATGCACTTTTGCACCCGTAAAGGAGTTGGCAATCTCGCCATGAAACGCAGCATAGCGGGCAACGTGGGCGAAAAGATAGCCGCTGGATTCCTGAAAAAAAGAGGCTATCGTATACTCGAAACGAATTTCCGCTGCCGAACAGGCGAAATAGATATCGTAGCAGAGAAAGATGGTTGCCTTGTTTTTATCGAAGTACGCACCAAAACTAGCGTGGAATTTGGTCTTCCCGAAGAATCGGTTACCAGGGCTAAGAGAGAAAAACTCGTTAATACGGCCCTCACTTATCTTGCCAGCCACGAAAGCACACCCGAAACATGGCGCATTGATTTTGTTGCCGTGGAGCTTGACCAGCAAGGTAAAGCCACACGGCTAGAAGTTATTGAAAACGCTGTACACAGCTGATGTGTTTTAGGGTGCACACTCGTGGTAGTCCTCGCGATTTTGTTTCAATGGATATCCTCCGCAGTCAATACACTAAGTTAAACCTTGTGCCATTATTGTACCCGCGCAATGTACAAGTAGCTTACATGCTATATGCGGACATATCCTTGCCGAACCACAGTCTAGGTGAATAACACTCCAATCTGAGTTGCGAAGTCCACTGTCATCACTGTTTCTTCTTTCAGGCGCTTAAACACGCAACCCAAAAGCCGTAACGTGTGACACAATTTTTGTGACCTTTAGCAACGATGAAATTTCCCCTGCCCTAAAAGTTATCACCGCTTGATAAGCTATTCGGTAACGTACAAGACGAGGTTGCAGCAAAATTAGTGAGTGACAAGATTTTGTCTTTATCATAGGCCTGTTACTACGGGCTTAAAACCTCGAGCAGAGACTGGGCAGGGACAAAACACTGCTAAGGTACCAGGCTTCTCACCACCTCTGTGAGAAGCAGGATTTATGAACACGGCAATTACAGATGGATTATAACCTCGGCCACTAACTGCCTGAGCAGTCCATCAATTGTAACTCTCACTTCGGTTAACATAAGGGCCTTTGCTGTCTATAAAAGGACACCAGCCCACCTCCGGCAACCAGTAGCTCATCGTAGCTACCACATCTGACAAAGAACGTTGGTCTAATACAAAGGGGAAATTTCTTGCAGCTAAGTTAGGTCTTTAATCCCCGGTTTCCGGAGTCGATAGGATTTCATTGACCTTTCATTCGGCTGTTGTTATACTTTGTTTAATCCCATCTCGCAGGAGGTGAGACTACCGTGGAAAGGGCTACAAGACACCTAGTAATAGCTGACGCTGCCATAGCTAAGAGAGGTCTGCTCATAGATATCGCTCTGGTACTTGGCTTTGCCTGCTTGACTGCTGCCTCAGCACAAATAAGCTTCTGGATAGGTCCGGTGCCTATAACTGGCCAGACTTTGGCAGTCCTTCTATCCGGCGCTATTTTGGGCAGCAGCCGCGGAGCAATGAGCCAACTTACCTACCTCGCCATAGGGGCAACCGGTATACCGTTTTGGTTTGCTGCCGGTGGGCCTCCGGGAATTGCACGCTTAGCAGGCCCTACCGGCGGGTACTTACTTGGGTTTGTAGCTGCAGCCTTTGTCACCGGCTGGCTGGCTGAAAAAGGCCAAGACCGCCGTATCTGGACAGCTATGCTAGCTATGCTTGCGGGGAATGCTGTCATTTATCTATTCGGCTTGCCGTGGTTAGCCCACTTTGTTCCAAGGGACTCTATATTGAAGCTTGGACTATACCCATTTATCCCCGGCGATTTGATCAAGATAGCAATCGCATCGCTGACCCTCCGAGGTGGTTGGCTTGTTGTCAAGCACCTAAAAAATTGCTGACAGACTTGGTAGACTAGAGCTTGACCGAGGTACAGAGTTGGAAATCATATGGCTAGGCCACTCCTGCTTTCGTCTAAAAGGAAAGACAGTAAACATCATCACTGACCCATGTTCGCCAGACTTGGGCTATTCCATAAACAAACTGTCTGCTGACATAGTCACCATAAGCCACTTTCACCCCGGGCATTGTTTCATACAGGCCATTAAGGGCGAGTTCAAGACAATCAGGGGGCCCGGTGAGTATGAGCTTAAGAATACCTTCATCACCGGAATCCCAGCCTGGCATGACAGCGTTCAAGGTGAAAAACTTGGAAAGAACACAGTCTATCTTATAGAAATCGACAACTTGGTATTATGTCACCTTGGCGATGTCGGACACCTGCCTTCGTCTGAGCTGATAGAGGAAATCGGAGATATCGACGTACTGTTCATACCTGTTGGAGGTAGAACAACCTTGAGTGGGATCATGGCTGCCGAAATGGTACGACGTCTGACGCCTAAGTTAGTCATTCCCATGCATTACAAGACACCAGCGCTGTCGCGAGATTTAGAACCCGTGGACAAATTTCTTAGGGAAATGGGCATCAGAGAGGTTTCTCCACAACAAAAGCTTTCCCTCAGCCGTTCGACGCTACCCCTTAATACACAGGTGATTGTATTGGACTATTTACATTAACAACTTTTGACACTATTTGCGCCTGTACCATAGAATAGCGCAGGCTATGAGCTTGACCAAAAAGCTATATGAACTGCAGCAAACAGACTCAGAGATTAAGAGACACCAAGAAGCACTGAACGAACTCAACCACCAATTAACTTATAATCCCGGTCTCCTTAAGGCCAAGGAAGAACTGTCAGGCCTACAGTCCCAGCTAAATCAAAAACAAAAACAGCAACGCGACCTCGAATGGCAGATCGACGACTTAGAAACCACCATTAAACAGCTGAATAATAAGCTTTACGGTGGTAATATCAAAAACCCCAAGGAATTAGTTGGCCTAGAGAAGGAAGTAGAATTCCTCAGCTTAAAGCTCAAGCAAAGAGAAGAAGAATTACTAGAATTAATGGCTGATATTGAAAGCATGCATCGTAAGGTGAGCGCCAGCCGCGAGCTGGTGGACAAACTGGAAGCTGAGTGGCAAGCCCAACAAAAGCTCCTAGCCCAAAAAAGGGCTGAAATAGAGGGACAACTTGCTGAACTGAACCGGAAGCGCGAGAGCTTGACCTCGGAGATCGACTCGAACGTCCTACAAATATACCAGAATCTGAGACAACGCAAAGGGCTAGCTGTGGCAAAGGTGGAGCAAGGAAAATGCCAGGGCTGTCACATAACCTTGCCCCTCAGCGAATGGCAGAAGGTAAAAACAGGCAATCTGGCATACTGCAGTAGTTGCGGCAGGATACTTTTTCTAGGTTAAACAGGAAAACAAATGGAACTGAAAATCTTCACCGATGGTGCCTCTTGGGGCAATCCAGGGCCCGCAGCGATAGGTGTTTTAATTTTAAGCAAGGATGGGACAGAACTGTTCAGAATCTCCCAATATATAGGGAAGGCCACCAATAACCAGGCTGAATACCGAGCGGTGATAGCGGCATTGCAAGCGGCAAAAAATTTTAGACCGGAAAAGGTTACAGTCTATTTAGACTCGGAGCTAGTGGCCAAACAATTGAGCAGACACTACAAAGTGAAAAGCTCCTCACTATTCCCTTTATACAAGCAAGCCAGTGACCTGTGCTCACAATTCGCTAGTCTCGCCATAGTCAATGTTAAAGGTACAGAAAACAACGCCGCTCATAACTTGGCTAAGACAGCATTAAAGGAAGCTGTCAAGAGCCGAGCAGTCCAAAGATAAAATAATAGATTCCTCATCTTCCACCGAATAAACTCCTATCATTGCGATTTCGTTTCTTGTTAGTGAAGAAAAGTCATGAGTCAACCCGATCCACTAGTGCGTGACTTTATCCTCTTCTGTGCCGAACGACACGGCACAGAGTGGCCAGGCCTCTACGATGAGATGGCACGAGTTGCGGCCCAGCGCTTGTTCCGTGGACTTGGCATTCCTGAATTGAAGGAATTGGGGCTTTCTCTGGCACTTGGTAGCCTCGACAATACCATCCGGTTGGTAAAAGAAGTCCTAAGTCACTCAGACAAGGCGTAGGCTTCTTATTTACTCTGCAAACTGGTAAAATATCTGCAAATCTTTCGTTACCACCCTAGCACAAAAACGGAGACAATTAAATAATGATGTTAAGAAGACTTGCGCTCATTACCTTGCTTATTTGCTGTCTCGTGGTACTTTCTGCCCCTGCATGCAAACTCGGCACCAAAAATACGGAGCTTCCGCCTGAATTTGACATTTTGGCTGAAACTTGGCGGATGCTACAGCAAGACTATATAGACAAAGATAAACTTGACCCCAAGAAACTGAGCCAAGGTGCTGTCAGAGGCATGATTGAGGCACTGGATGACCCATATAGCGCCTATGTGGAGCCTGAACTTAGAGAGTTAGAATTGTCCGATTTCGAAGGCAAGTTTGAGGGCATAGGCGCCGAGATAACCATTAGGGATAAACAACTGACAATAGTGACCCCACTCACTAACTCTCCAGCAGAGAAAGCTGGGCTCAAACCTGGGGACAAAATAGTAAAAATAAATGGCGAACCTACATCGAAGATGAGTCTAATCGAGGCTACCCTGAAAATAAGGGGACCAAAGGGCACGGTAGTGAACCTAACGATACTCCGCAATGATAGCACGGAGCCTTTTGAGATTCAGATAGTCCGCGATGAAATAAAACTGGAGAGCGTTCTCTACGAAATGAGGGACAATATAGCCTACATAAAGATAACTAGATTCCAGAAATCCACTGGCAAGGACCTGCATAATGCCCTAAAGGATATTACTAGTAAAGGGGCACAGGGCGTTGTCCTCGACCTTTGTAACAACCCTGGCGGAGTTCTCGATGCTGCAGTGGATGTGGCAAGCGAATTTCTGGCAATGGGCATTGTGGCTGAGGTTATCGACAATAAGGGTAACCGCAGCTCCATACCGGTAAGGCCTGGCGGTGCCGGCACCAAGCTGCATCTCATTGTATTGGTAAACAAAGGTAGCGCGAGCGCCAGTGAGATAGTGGCTGGCGCACTCCAGGATTACGGGCGTGCCAAACTGGCCGGGAGTAAGACCTTTGGCAAAGGTAGCGTACAGATGGTCAGAGAACTCAAGGACGGCTCAGCGCTCCACATAACCGCCTACCGGTGGCTCACCCCGCGTGGTAATCCCATAGATGGAGTGGGCTTGACCCCGGACTTCGTCCTTGATCTCGAAGGGGACCAGCTCATTGATTGGGCTATCGAGTATCTAAAGAACCTGATCAAAAGTGACTGCGAAGTCACTATCCGTTCGTAAGGCTAACGGCGCCCAACTATCACAATCCACACCATGACACAATATTCTCCAACGGCTCGCGAGAGCTTCTGAATTGGTTCACCGCAAGATCCCAATCAGGATAGCCAATAGCTATACCTACAGCTAACTTTTTTGTCGCAGGTATGCCAGCAATTTCGCGTACTACATCTGGGTACTGTACAAGCGCGCCTTCTATACAGGTGCCCAGTCCAAATTCCAAGGCCACCAGTGCTATAGTCTGTGTCACAGCACCTATATTAAATAGCGCCCAGGAGTCACCAGCTTCTGCCTCCGTAGCCACCATAATCACATTCGGAGCATCAAAAGCACGCATCATTTTTAAGTACCACTCCCGGCGCTTCTCTCTATCTTCCCTTCCAAAACCGAGCAAGGGATACAAGGCAGAAACCAAAGCAACGCGTCGCTCCCTGTACACCTCGGGCACTGAAGAAACCATCGGAAAATCAGGGCTCGGCTCAGCTCCAGCCAAGAACCTCTGTTGTAGAGCGTCTTTCACCTTGGCAAGCACATCACCGCCCAAGACAAAGAACTCCCAGGGTTGCATATTCGATCCTGACGGAGCCCACCTGGCTATGTCGAGTATTTGAGCTATGATATCTCGACCTACAGGAGTCGGCTTATAACCTCTAATACTTTTCCTTGCTTTGACAGCCTCTATGAGCTCCATACTCACCCCCTACGAGTCTATTATATCTTTGGTGCTTGGCACTTTGTCACCCAGGCGCTCGTCAAACCTGGTAGCCATGTCAAAAGCTCGGGCAAGAGCTTTGAATAAGGCTTCAGCCTTATGATGGTCATCAACTCCGCTCAATACTTTGGCATGTACACAGACCTTGGCTTCAGAAGCGAACGAAACAAAAAAGTGGCGTACTAGATCAACCGACATTCCGCTGACACTCTCACCACCAAAGGAGGCCTCAAATTCAATATAGCTTCGGCCGCCGATATCCACTGCCACCAGAGCCAAAGCGTCATCCATAGGTACCACAGCATAACCCATTCGCACTATGCCACGCTTGTCACCCAAAGCTTGAACAAAGGCCCTGCCTAAGCAAATAGCTACATCCTCAACAACGTGGTGTTGATCAACACCTGTCGCTGATAGTTTTATGTCAAACAGCCCATGCTGAGCGAGCTGGCCCAACATGTGATCGAAAAACCTGATCCCGGTTGTTATCTCATATTCACCGGTACCATCTAAGCTGAGTTCTACCTTAACAGAGGTTTCCTTAGTTTCCCTAGTTAGCTTTGCTTTCCTTTCAATCATATGTTGAGCTCGCTTTGCCTAGCGTAAATGTTAGCACACGTCTTTTAGGGCAGCAATAAGTGCGTCTGTGTGTTCTGGCTTGCCCACGCTGATACGGAGACAATCTCTAAGCGTGGGCACATCGAAATAGCGGACAAAGATACCCCTTCGCTGAAGCTCGTTATGTACCTGTTTAGCTTCACGATCAAGCAACCTACAAAGAACGAAATTAGCCTGCGACGGGTATACCTTTAGCCAATCGAACTGGCTCAACTCTTTGATGAGCCTTTGCCTCTCGGCAACTATTGCCTGAATGACACCACGAAGATAAGCCATGTCTTTTAGAGATTCCAGTGCCGCTATTTGTGCGGCACTGTTGACATTGTATGGCTGCTTAATTTTCATAATGTCCTTGGCAATATCAACAGGGAAAATTCCATATCCTACTCTCAACCCTGCCAGTCCAGCCCACTTACTGAATGTTCTCAATACCACCAAATTCGGATATTGCGTAACTAGACGAGCTACAGTAATATCGCTAAACTCAAAATAGGCCTCATCCACCACCACTATAACGCCCGTCTGCAGAAGCTCGCGAATCTCATTTTCCGACGTCACATTACCGGAGGGATTGTTTGGCGAAGCAATGAAGATGACCTTGGTATCTTCAGTGAGCACCCTCTTTACAGCATGCATATCTAGGGAAAAGTCTTCCTTCCTAGGTACATTTACCACGACCCCGCCACACACCGCTGTGCTGAAAGAATACATACCAAATGTAGGCGGGCAATTGACAACCCTCTCACCAGGCTCAAGAAACAAACGTAATATTAGGTCGATAAGTTCGTCACTACCACTGCCGACGACAATGTATTCTGAACTCACACCCACATACTCTGCAAGTGCCCTCCGCAAGCCCCGCTGCTCAGGGTCAGGATAGAGGTGATAGTACTGATAATTAGCTAACGCTCGCCTCGCTCTTTCAGAACATCCATAGGGGTTTTCATTACCATCGAGTTTGATCAATCTATCAGGTGATATATCTACTCGCTGACTCAAAACATCGGCTGGCTCAATGGGCACATAGGGTTCGATATCTCTAATGTGCTTTCTTATCGGTCTTCTCAATTCTTCAGGCACACCGACTCCTCGCGCTATGGTTATTTCATCCTTATCCTCATAGCTCTGGCATGCCCAGCCAAGCCCTCGGCTTCTGCTATCACCATAGCAACCTCGCCCAATTGCTTCCAAACCTCTCTTTCCAGAGCTATAACGCTGGTCGTTTTCAGAAAGTCCTCCACACTTAATGGCGAGCTAAAACGAGCACTCCCACCAGTTGGCAATACATGACTCGGACCAGCGACATAATCCCCAAGCACTACTGGAGTGTCACCAACAAAAATACAACCGGCGTTCCGTATCCTGCTGATGTAGTCAGTAGCTCCATTCACCATAAGCGATACATGTTCTGGGGCACACAAGTTAACCAGTTCAATTGCTTCATCCATATCGTTAACTACCGCTATCACACCTTTAGCAATCGACCTTCTGATAATGGGCTCTCGTTGCAACCCTTGCAATTGCCGTTTCACTTCCGCAACCACAGTTTTAGCCAACTTCAAGGAAGTAGTAATCAGAGCCACGAAGGCCTGCGTATCATGCTCTGCTTGAGCAATAAGATCAGCGGCACATAGCTCAGCATTAGCAGATTCATCAGCTACAATTACTACCTCACTGGGACCGGCAAGGCTTTCGACAGCGACCGCTCCAAAGACCATTTTCTTGGCCAGAACAACAAAAATATTGCCCGGCCCACAAATCTTGTCTACCTTAGGTACCGATTCTGTCCCGAATGCGAGGGCAGCTATTGCCTGCGCGCCACCAATACGAAAAATACGGTCAACTCCAGCGATGTCTGCTGCCACAAGAGTCGCCGGGTTAACCGAACCATTCCTGTTAGGCGGCGTAGTCATAATTATCTCTCTAACACCAGCTACCCGTGCAGGGATTGCAGTCATTAATACCGTGGAGGGATAAGAAGCAGTACCTCCTGGAATATAGATGCCCACTCTATCTAAAGGGCTCACCAGCCTTCCTAAGCCATCGCGCAGAAAAGAATCCGCTAGCTTTTTCCTACAAATCGACTGGAACTCTCTCACCCTCTGAGCAGCATATTGTAAGGCTGATATCAACTCTTTATCTACCACCTTGTAAGCATCGGAGATTTCGGCTTTGTTTACTTCCAAAGAACCGATCTCGATACCATCCAGCCTCCTCGTATATTCAAACAGGGCACTATCGCCTTTGGCACGCACTACGCTAAGTATCTCGCTAACCACACGCATCTCAGAAATCACCTGTGACCTCCCCACTCCCCTTCCAAAAAACGGGATGTACTCTCCATACCCCGGCACTTCTCTAGCGAGTAACCTTTTGGCGCTCTGAAAGCCCTTCACCACTTTCATGGTCTAGCCACCGGCGATCGCCCGTTGAAAAACCTCTATCAGGCCACTAATCCTTTCTCTTTTTGACTGATCCTGAAGGCTATCTTTGTTTGCGATGAGACATGCTGTGGACTCGAACAAAGTGTCGATTATCTTCAAGTCGTGTTCGGCCAGTGTCCTACCCGTCTGCGTATTCTCGATGAGCAGATCAGCATCTTCGGGTAAAAAAGCCTCGCTTGCGCCCCACGTGGGGATCAATCTATATCTAGAAAAGTGATTGTCGCGAAGGTATTTATCTGCAATATTCACATATTCCGAAGCAACTCTAACCACGAACGATCTATCGGATCCGCTTAGATGTCGCAAATCAGTAATGTTGTTCACCGGTAAATTCTTACTAGTTACAGCAACCACTTTTACGCGCCCAAAGCCCAAATCCAGCAGCTTAATAATTGGACTCGAGGGGAATCGATACACATGGTCTAGAAACCAGTCCGTGCCGGTAATGGCCAAGTCAAAATTACCATTTGCGACCTGCAATGGCATGTCCTGCGGTCTAATGACTTTCACACACAGCCACTCAAGCGAGCAATGGGGGCGCCGATCAAGTCTATCTGAAGAGTAACCTTCCAACACAATGCCAGTCCTCTGCAAGAATTCCGAGGTTGGAGCTTGTTGGTGCCCATCCGGTATAGCTAACCACACTTGGCCTGCCTGCGTACGTGGAGAAATAGTACTGACACACTTTGTCAAACCCGGTCTACCCTCTTGAGAGGTTTTGAATTCTTTACAGGCAGCACCAGCAAGAAGACCCACCACAGGGCTGAGGTCCTTCATCTCCCAGCTATTCTTGTTGGCTATGAGAAAAGCACTCGTATGGAACAGATTTCTCAATGGGAACAGACCCCGCGCCACAACTTCCGCCTCACTCTCTGCCCACAATAAAGCAAGATCGGCATTTTCAGGCGGATAGACTTCGGCAGCACCCCATACCGGAAAAATCCTAAATTTCCTCAACCTGAATCTAAGTGCCATTGCTTCGGCTAGGTTCGGATACTCACTTACGATACGCAAACAATGCTGTTGGTTAAGTAACTCCTCAAGGCTATTTGCACCACCAAATCTGCTCGAGGTGACATACATGCTACCCCTTCCATACTTTAGATCGAGCACTTTCAGTAAAGCACTGGCAGGATATTTACTTAAGAGCTCCTCGACCCAGTCCAGCCCACATATGCCAAGGTCATAATTGCCAACAGCAACCTGCACGGGGATATCCTTCTCCTGGAAAATCTTTGCCGAAAGGAATGGGTACCTTTCAGTCTGCAGGCGATAAATTCGGGTCCCTTCAGTATAATTTGCAAACTCCACTCCAGCTTCTTTAAGAAAACACGCAGTAGCCGGCAAAAGCCTACCTTTGGGCAGAGCAATATTGATTCGCATGCGGTCAGCTGACAAATTACAACCCACCTCCTACCACATCGACAACACTATTGACCGATCGCACTCTTCGCACTTGCTCGCGTTCTCTATCGATTATCGAGAACCCATTTAACTTCCGGTGTACCCTAACCAACCACCGATGAGCAGCCGCTGGTTTTAGGCCAGCAAAGCTCAATTCGACCAAAAGGCCCCGACTACGAAGTATTCCGGCAAGAGTAAAAGCAGTCTTTATCGCTTCAGGAGTATCATCTTCGCATCTAATGACAACCCTCTGTTCGGTGCGTGGCTGATTGTTAGCCGAAACCACACGCATCAGGGGATCGACGTACAGCGCAAAGCCACAGGCTGGTGCCCTCTTTCCGCCAATAAGTGGCAATAGATTGTCATACCTGCCACCGCTGCCAACTTTCTTTCCCTGATAAAGGAACTGAAAACAGACACCGGTATAATACTCAAATCCCCTCACCGAAGTTACGTCAACCTGGTATTCGATACCTAATGCATCGAGCAATTCTGTTACTTTAATGAACTCATCCACCGCCGAACTGACGCTCTTGGGAACATATGGCAAGGATTTCAAGTTCTTCATAAAAGCGGAGTGCGACCCCGTGGTGCCCAAAATGAGCGGTATCAAGTCACGTATGGCAGGTTCACCGCTTGCGATAGTGGTCAACACCTCCCAGTCACCATCCAGCACTCTGTCCAAAATCCTGGCTTCCTCGCCTTTGTCCAACTTCAATTCCTTGATCAACGCACCAAGTACACCAGCGTGTGAAAGCAAAATCTTGACACCACTTAGGCCCAAATTGTTCAAAACTTCAACAGCCAAAGAGAGCACTTCGACATCGCCCCATGGATGACCACCGTTTATGAACTCAGCTCCGCATTGCCAGCGCTCTCTACTTTCCATGCCAGTTTCCTCAAAAACAAAAACGTTGGTGACATAGAATAACCTTGCCGATTCCCAGCGAGACGAGTTTTCCGCATACAGGCGAGCAATGGGAATGGTTCCGTCCGGTCTCAATACTACTCGCTCGCCACTCCACCCATCCCAGTCAAGAAAAGAATAGACGTGGCCCAACATACTAGGAGTAAGTGTACCAGCAGCCGTAAACAGCGATAGATACTCCAATGTCGGAGTTCGTACTTCACTATAACCCCAACTTAAACATGAGCGACGGAAAACGCTTTCGATGTACCGGAATACCTCCAAGTCTTCAGGAAGTAGATCCCTCGCTCCTTTGCATTTCTGAGTAATAGGTTCTGCCATAGGCTTACACAGGTTCACCTATTCTACAATAACTCTTTCCGTATCTTCAATGTAGAGCCGCGAATTCATTACAGTACCAACAATTACCAACAATTGCTATCAGCGAAACTGTAAACTATAATTAGCTCAGGTCAGCCAATGGTATCTGTAGTGCAACTATTGGACAAGACGCGCGTGTCGGTCGTATTCATTGTGGCCGTGACGGCTCTACTTCTTGCCAACAAAGCAAATGCTAGCGCTGGAGAGGTAGAAATTCTCAAAGTCGAAGGTACAATTGTGCCAGCGGTAGCCAGTTATATCGACCGTGGCATTCGTCAAGCGGAGATAAAAAGTAGCACTGCCTGTATCATAGAGCTCAATACACCAGGGGGCCTGATGGACTCCACAGAAAAAATCGTTACAAGGATTCTAAACGCCAAGGTACCAATTGTAGTATACGTTTCCCCTAGGGGTAGCTGGGCAGCATCAGCAGGGACTTTCATCACCATCGCAGCACACATTGCCGCAATGGCTCCAGGTACCAGCATTGGAGCAGCTCACCCCGTGACCATCGGGCAAGAGATACCAGAGGAAATGAAAAAGAAGGCTACCGAGTTCTCTTCTGCTTGGATAAGGAGCGTGGCGCAGTTACGCGGTCGTAACCCAGAAGAAGCCGAACTCGCAGTCACCGAAAGCAAGTCGTTCACACCTTCAGAGGCTCTCGAGGCTGGCCTTATCGACCTTGTGGCTGAAGATCTGGGAAGCCTAATCAGGCAATTAGATGGCAGAAAAGTTACCTTAGCTAATGGAGAAGAAAGGATTATAGACACGGCGAGCTACAACATAAACATAAACCAGATGAGTCCTGTAGAGCGTTTCTTGCACACTATCAGCGATCCGAATATCGCTTACATATTGCTGAGCCTCGCCACCATAGGTTTGATAACTGAAATCTCTAATCCGGGTATGATTTTCCCCGGTGTCTTTGGTGGAATCAGTCTATTCCTTGCCTTCTATTCTCTAGGAGTGCTTAATGCCAACTGGGCAGGTGTGCTTCTTATCCTGCTTGCCTTTGGGCTTTTTGTCGCCGAGCTTTTTACACCAGCTTTTGGTATACTGACCGCAGGTGGTCTTGTATCACTGATTATCGGCTCTCTTATACTATTCAGCGGCACCTCGCCGCATATAGAAGTCAACAGGGGGCTTATAGCAGCGGTAACAATTTTCGTGGGCGCCTTCGTTGTTTTCGTTATAGGTGCTATCGTACGGGGGCAAAGAAGGCGCGTGGTAACGGGCTCTGAAGCCCTGATCGGCAAAACAGCCCTAGTCAAGACACGGCTAGACCCGAGGGGCACAGTGTTGGTGGACGGTGAACTTTGGACAGCAACCATTGAAGAAGACAAAGCTGAGCCAGGAGAGGAGGTGATAATCACTGGAGTTGAGGGGTTGAAACTAAGAGTAACCAAGAAAACTAGGAGGAGAAAGAAATGAACATTGTCATAATTTTAGCTATCGCTATCTTCGCCATTATAATTCTCGCCGCAGCCATTCGAGTTGTTAATGAGTATGAGCGAGGGGTAGTCTTTCGCCTGGGCAGATACGTCGGAGTTAGAGGCCCGGGGCTCATCTTCCTTATACCGTTCATCGAGCGGATGGTAAAGGTGGATCTTCGTGTTGTCACCATGGATGTTCCACGGCAAGAGTGCATTACCCTGGACACAGTCACCGTTAAAGTTGATGCCGTTGTCTACTTCAGAGTAGTAAGGCCAGAAGACGCAGTACTCAATGTGGAGCACTACATAAGGGCTACTTCGCTGCTCTCACAAACAATCCTTCGCAATGTAGTGGGACAGTCAGAACTAGAGGATTTGCTAGCCCACCGGGACAAGATCAACGAACGCCTGCAAACCTTAATAGACGAAGGAACCGAACCTTGGGGCATAAAGGTGAGTATGGTAGAGGTTAGAGACGTCGAGCTTCCAGAATCAATGCAGCGGGCAATGGCCGCCCAAGCCGAAGCCGAAAGGGAAAGAAGAGCCAAAATTATTCACGCCGATGGTGAATATCAGGCCGCAGAAAAACTGGCTCAAGCAGCTAGAGTAATAGCGAGCGAACCAGCAGCACTTCAACTGCGCTATCTGCAAACTCTGACTACCATTTCCACAGAGAGGACCAATACCGTGGTCTTCCCGCTTCCAATCGACCTACTTAAGCCGTGGCTTAGCAAATAGGGGATATCAAGATCTGTAGGGAAGAGAATAGGGCTACCTCGTATAAAGGGGAGGCCCCATCCTCTGTATTCATTCTTTAACTATAGTAACATCGCCAGTCATAATTTCAATTAGACTGCCATCAGCACGCCGTAACAAGAGACTTCCCTTCTCAGTGACATCTTCAGCCATTCCTCTCTCTACTTGCTCCCCACACTTAACAGTTACGTCCTTGCCTAGGGTCTCCAAGTATTCCTTCCACTCCCTGTAAACTGAACTACAACCTCCCGCTTGAAGGCTCAGGTAAAGTTGCTCCAGTTCAAGAAGCAAAGCACAGGTGAATTCATCCCTATCCACCTCCTGGCCAAATTCACACGAGAGACTGGTAGCTATCTTCGATATCTCGGGGAAAACTGAGGGGTCGATATTGACATTCACACCAATGCCCACGATGGCGTAATTGACCACTCCCTGGCTCATTTCACTTTCTATAAGAATCCCGGACAATTTCTTGCTACCGATTAAAACATCGTTTGGCCATTTTATGGAACACCCGAGACCAGTTATCTGCTCTACTGCCCTGACCACTGCTAGAGAAGCTATCATGATCATGTACGGTAGATGGTCGAATGAGGGTCTAAGGATTATTGACATAGCCAGACTCCCATGCGGAGAAAGCCACGACCTACCCAATCGTCCCCTACCAGCAGTCTGGACGTCGGCTATAACAACAGTGCCCTCCAGTGCCCCCTCCCTAGCTAATCTTCTGGCGACTTCCATAGTAGTGGGCAACTCATCGTACCTATAATAGCACCTACCTACGAATTTAGTCCTGAGATTCTTCATAGATTAAAACCTCACGCCATAATCGTAGAGGGAGGACAAGAAACAGACTGCTGATAGGATATCAAGTAGATGACACGCTGTCCATCCTGATGCCGCCTCCGAAATGGCGCATAAGTCCTGATTATTGCCAGTCCACTACGATGTTGCTATACTAACGAGTGCCGTGGAGTACGAAATTATCATCGGCCTTGAAGTCCATGCCCAGCTAGCCACAAGGAGCAAGATGTTCTGTCCTTGTAGCGCGGATTATGCTAATGCTCCGCCCAATACGCATGTCTGCCCGATATGTCTGGGTATGCCTGGTGTTCTGCCTACCATAAATCGAAAGGCCGTAGAATATACTATAATGACTGCACTCGCGCTCAACTGTTCCATTACAGAATATGCTAAATTCGACCGCAAGAATTACCCCTATCCAGACTTGATGAAAGGATACCAAATCTCACAGTATGATGCCCCAATAGGCAAAGGTGGATGGTTGGTAATCGAGATAGCAGGCAAAGAAAAAAGGATCGGCATAACTCGTGTCCATCTTGAAGAGGACGTTGCCAAACTTATCCACCTTACAACCTCTGAAGGTGATAGTTACACACTCGTTGATGTTAACAGGGCGGGCGTGCCCCTAATGGAAATCGTCAGCGAACCGGAGATAAACTCTCCAGAGGAAGCGAGAGAGTACCTTGTCAAGTTGCGTTCTATTCTCCAGTACTTAGGCGTTTCCTCGGGCAATATGGAAGAAGGGAGTTTTAGATGTGATGCCAATATCAGTATCCGCCCCAAAGGTAGCACTGGGTACCTGCCTAAAGTGGAAGTCAAGAATATGAACAGTTTCAAAGCCGTCTATAGGGCGCTGGAATACGAAGCCAAGAGACAACAGGAGATCTTGGAAAAAGGCGGAAAACTATCTCAAGAAACACGGGGCTGGGTTGAGAGCAAAGGAGTCACAGTCAGCCAGAGAAGCAAAGAGTATGCCCATGATTACCGCTATTTCCCAGAACCTGACCTGCCCCCCCTTGTTCTAGACAGGGCCTGGGTCGAAGAACTAAGGTCCCGCCTTCCTGAACTACCTGATGCTAGGCGCGATCGTTTTATCAACGATTATGGGCTACCTCGCTATGACGCCAATCTACTGGTAGAATCAAAGGCAATGGCAGACTACTTCGAAGAGTGCGTTAGAAGTAGCAACCTTGGCACAAGCGAAGAAAGGAAGAAAAGAGCTAAAGCAATAAGCAACTGGCTACTTGGTGATTTCAGCCGGATGCTTAACGCCACCGGCTCCAACATCGAAAACTCTAAAATTACGCCCAACCAACTTGCTGAACTGGTCACAATGCTAGAAAAGGGCATCATTACCGGTCCTACTGCCAAAGCTGTGTTTGAGGAAATGTTTCTCACTGGCGTAGGAGCCAGTGAAATTGTAAGCCAAAAAGGACTAAGCCAAATAAGCGATGCGGCAGAAATAGCCAAGATTGCCCAAGAAGTGATCAGCAAAAATACTCAGGCAGTTGCTGACTACAAAGCAGGAAAGGAGCAGGCCATTGTCTATCTTGTCGGACAGGTGATGAAGGCGACCAAAGGCAGAGCAAATCCCAGCATGGCGAGAGAAACATTACTGAGAATACTTGAGGGAGGATAAGATGTTCACCTATTTGCTTATTGCGCAGATCCTGGTGGCCGCAGCTTTAATTGCGGTAATCATGTTGCAAGCAAGGGGTGGTGGTCTCGGTGGTATATTTGGTCAGCCAGATACTGTGTACCGGACGCGCCGCGGGGTCGAAAAAAGTCTGTTCCAGTTCACTATAGCCTTGACAACGCTGTTTGTTATACTCTCAATCCTGGTTGTCCGAGTTTCCTGACACACTCAACAGCACCAATAAATGGATGGGATTATAACCCTCACCACAGACTTCGGCTCAGGCGACGCCTATGTGGCTGCTGTGAAGGGCGTCATACTTACCATTAATCCACGAGCAACCATCGTTGATATCTGTCACTCCATAAAGCCACAGAATATTTTTGAAGCTGCTTTCATCATCAGCACTGTCCATAACTACTTTCCCAAAGGAACCATACATGTGGTTGTGGTCGACCCTGGGGTAGGTAGTTCCCGGAAAGCGCTCATCTTAAAGACGCACTCCGCTCTTTTCCTGGCACCCGACAATGGTGTCCTGAGCTATATAGTTGCAGAAGTAAGTGCAAGCCCTATCTATGAATCCAACAACATCAGCCTGAACCTAAGGTCTCGGAAGCTGGGGGGTGAAGTTACGGCAATAAATATAACCAACCCGGAATACTGGCAAAAACCCGTCAGCACAACATTCCATGGTCGGGATATATTTGCTCCTGTTGCCGCGTATCTTTCCTTGGGCGTACCAGTAAACAAGTTTGGCAAAAAGATAACCCGGATACACGTTTTCCCTATACCACGCCCTTATCAGGATGCCTATGGTAATATAATCGGTCTGATACTACATATAGACAGTTTTGGCAATCTCATTACCAACATCAAAAGCACCGATCTGAAAACCCGACAGGTTAACATATCCCTAGGTGCTCACTGTATAAGAGGAATAAGTTCATTCTATGCACAAGGTAAGGGGCTGATGGCTTTGATAGGGAGCAACGGGTATCTGGAGATCTCCTTTGCCGAAGGTAGTGCAGCTGCAGTCCTGAACGCTAGAGTAGGTGACACAGTTACAGTAAGTCCGAATACAACCCTCTGATCATGCCACAAGGAAAACGTAGCCACGTTCTGACAAAACTAACGGGCATGACGCCAGCTGGTACCTTTGGGAGTATCCTCGAGAACAACACCCAACTCCGAAAGACGGCCACGTATCCTATCTGCCAGTTGCCACTGTTTAGCTTGCCGTAGCTCAGCACGAATCTCGATCAAAAGCTCAATAAAAGGCTCGGCATTAAGCACCGGCTTTCTTGGCTCTTCCAAGGTAAAGCCCAAAACACCAGCTAACTCTCTTAGAGTTTCCTGTGCTTTGGCTACTCTGACGCCGGCTGCACGTGCCCTGTTAATCTCCCTTGCCAGTTCAAAGAGCACGGCCAAAGCCTGAGCCGTATTGAAATCATCATCCATGCAAGCAATGAATCTCGCTCTGAAGGGTTCAGGGTCAAGGATACCAT
>Ga0123519_10002415_pt1 | contig 31561 bp, 31 predicted proteins | sample YelNatPaOPRAMG02_FD_87396 | JGI IMG/M metagenome (GOLD analysis project Ga0123519, IMG submission 87396) | Hot spring microbial communities from Yellowstone National Park - Yellowstone National Park OP-RAMG-02 (version 2) | ecosystem: Environmental > Aquatic > Thermal springs > Hot (42-90C) ... | reverse complement strand
TCCATTGAAAATTTAGATGGAAATATAATCACTCTAAAGGAACTTATTGAAGAGACTGATTTTTATAAAATTGCTCTCTCTTTGAAGGAAGGTTTCTCAAGATATTTCAATTGCAATTTCGAGCCTTTTGATTTAAATGAGATTCAAGAAAATGTCGAAAGAATAAGGATGCAAAAATATTCTAATCCTTCATGGAACTTTGAAAATAAATGAAAGGAGAAGGAATGAGAAGCATAAATGAAGAGGAAATCAACAGTTTAATTCAAAAAGATATTCCTGTTTTGATCGCATTTGGAGCAGATTGGTGCGGTCCTTGCAAAAAAATGAAACCAATTCTTGAGGAGTTAGAAAGGGAGCTTGATGGTAAAGCGGAGGTTTATTTTCTTGACATAGGAAAATCCCAGAACAAAGCTTTAGAATACCAGGTTCTAAGCATCCCCCAGATTCTAATCTTTAAAAAAGGTGATCTTCTGGAAAGGGTCTTTGGCGAGCAAAAGAAGGAAAATCTGAAAAAAATTGTTGAAAAGTATTTTCCTTAGCTTCCTCTGAATATTAGTAAGTCACTTTCTCAAGGCATAAACCGCATGGATGGGCAGAGGAGAAATTAATATCTACCTGATTTTTCTCAAGGAGTAAATTCACAATCTCTGGTTCAAATTTCCCTTTCCCTATCTCAATGAGCAAACCAACCATTTTCCTAACCTGATATCTTAGAAAACCGCTCCCTTCGAAAATAAATCTAATTTCATCATTTTCCTCTTCTATCTCTGCTCGATAAATAGTCCTGATAGTTGTAGGAGATGATGAGGAAGAGGTAAAATTTTTGAAATCATGCTTTCCTACAAAGAATTTTATTGCCTCTTTCATTCTTTCTACATCGAGTTTATAAGGGATGTGACAAACCCATCTCCACAAAAAAGGAGAAACAACAAGCCCTGTGTAAATCCTATAAATATATGTTTTGGATTTTGCATGATAGCGAGCATTGAACTCATCATCAACCTCTTCAACACTTACAACTCTTATATCCTTTGGAAGTAGAGAATTCATTGCCCTTAGAAGGGAAAGGGGAGCTATTCTAAGCTCCATTTTGAAGCTGGCTACCTGACCCTTTGCATGAACACCTGAATCTGTTCTCCCAGCACCAATTACTTTTACATTTTCGTAGGAGATTATTCTTAAAGCCTTTTCCAGCTCACCCTGAATTGTTCTTTGATTTGGCTGATACTGCCATCCTTTATAGTCTGTTCCATCATACTGAACAACTATTTTGTAATTGGGCATAAATTTAAATAAAAGCTAAGGATTAAATCTTCTCCAGCGCCTGCTCCATATCCCTAATAAGATCTTCGGTGTTTTCAATTCCAACAGAAACCCTAACAAGACCCTCAGAAAGCCCGAAAGCCTTTAACTCCTCCTTACTGTACTGCCTGTGGGTGGAAGATGCAGGATGGGTAATAAGAGTTCCAACATCTCCCAGACTAACTGCAAGAATCATCACCTTGAGTTGATCCATTAACTTTTCTCCTGCTTCTCTTCCTCCTTTAAGCTCAAAGGAAAGCATTCCCCCAAAGTCCCTCATTTGTTTTTTAGCAATTTCATGCCCCTTATGGGATGGAAGCCCTGGATAATAAACCTTATCAACCTTCTTATGGGAATTTAGAAATTCTGCAAGAGCTTTAGCATTTGCACAATGTCTCTCCATCCTCACTGCGAGAGTTTTCAAACCTCTTATCATAAGCCATGCTCCAAAGGGGTCTATAACTCCTCCAAGCTCTCGTAAAACTTCCTTTTTTGCCTTCTCTATGAACTCTTTGGAACCAACAAGAACTCCACCTACAGTATCTGCATGGCCATTTATATATTTTGTAGCAGAATGAAGAACAATGTCAGCACCAAAGGATAGGGGATTCTGAAGATAGGATGTGGCAAATGTGTTATCAACAGCCAAAGGTATTCCATACTTTTTAGCTACTTTTGCGCATTCTGCAATATCAACAATCATCAATGTTGGATTTGCTGGGGTCTCAATGTAAATCAACTTCGTCCTCTCATCAATCAACTTTTCAATATTCTCATGAACTGGGTCTTGGGCAAATCTGGCTTCAATACCAACTCTTGGAGCAAAACCCTTGAAAAAACTGTAGGAACCACCGTAAAGAATTGGTTGGGTAACAATGTTATCCCCTGTTTTTGCAAGGGTAAAAACAAGGGTTGAGAGAGCTGCCATTCCAGAAGAGGTTATTAGTGCGCTTTGCCCTCCCTCAAGGAGGGCCATCATTTCCTCTAAATACTCTATTGTAGGATTTCCCCATCTTGTGTAGACATAACCTGGCTTTCTTTCATCAAAAACTTCAAGAGCATCTCGGGTGCTTTCAAAGGCGAAAGTTGAACTCTGGTAAATTGGAAAAGAGACAGCTCTTGCAAGAGGGTCTCTTTTCCCTGAACCATGGACACAAATAGTGTCCTTCTTGAGACTTTTTAAAATTTCTTCTTTCATGAGTCCTCCTTAAAATTTATTTGATTTTAAAAATGAGATTGCTTTTTTAACAGCATCTTCAGCATTATCAGCCTTTTCTACTCCCTCTATTTCCCATGTTTCTATTCCTATAACTTTTTTACCGAAAATATTGGCGTAGGAAATTTCAGAAAGGGTTCCATACTTCCCATCAATTGCTATGATAACATCTGAATTTAAAACAACAATCATATTCCTTGCATAGGAAATTCCTGTGGGAATTGGAATATCTACATATGGGTTGGCATCATCAGCATCTGTTCCTGGAAGTATTCCTATTACAATCCCACCATTTTCCTTTGCTCCCTTTGAAACTGCTTCCATCACCCCACCAAGACCACCACAGACAAGGATACAGTCATTCTTTGCTATCTCCCTTCCTACTTTGTAAGCAATTTCGTATATTCTACTGTTTATTTCGCTTCCGCCAATTACTCCAATTCTAAATTTTTTTCTCAAGTTCATAGTATCCTCTTTATAGTAATTATTTTATTTTTCCAGTAATCATTTATCTCTTCTTTCACAACTCCTTTTAAGCTTGCATGAATGAATGTTCTATTTCCAGCGTAAATTCCAACATGAAGAGTTTCCTTATCTCCTTTGAAAAAAATCAAGTCCCCCTTTTTCAGCCTTCTGAGAGATATTTTATTCCCTATCATTAAAAGTTTTTCGGTAGATCTTGGGAGGGTTATCCCCTCTTTTTCATATAAATAGTAAACAAGTCCACTACAATCAAAACCGTTTCTATCATTTCCGCCGTATTTGTATGGAGTACCTATCAGGGCTTCTGCATTCAAAATAATACTTTCCCTAACAGAAATGGTTCTTTTTGGGATGGAAGCACAGGAATAGGAAAGAAAGACAAGAGGTAAAGCTAAAATAACAGTTCTTTTTCCATAAAACATTCAAGAGTTTGTTTATATCATATAAAGGAACTTAATTCAACAGAAATGTTTTATATGGTTTTAAATTTTCAAAGGCTGAAATCTTCGAGAATAAAATCGAGGGGATTTACAGGTTGATTGTATCTTCTCACCTCATAATGGAGATGGGGACCAGTGCTTTTACCTGTTGTTCCAACATAGCCTATTACATCCCATCTCTTGACCTTCTGTCCTTCTTTAACAGCTATTCTGGAGAGATGGGCATAAAGAGTGGAGAAGCCAAATCCGTGGTCTATAATTACAACATTTCCATAACCCTTTCTATATTCTGCAGCAATTACTATGCCAGTAGCTGTCGCAAATACTTTATTTCCAAGCTGGGTTGAAATGTCCAGACCCGGGTGAAAATCTATTTTTCCTGTGAAAGGATCTCTTCTATTTCCAAAGAATGCACTCAGATAACCCCTTGTAGGCCATATGGAAGGTAGAGCTGAAAGTCGCTGAGTCTGGTCTTGGAAGAACTGATCAAGGATCTTCAGATTTTGCTCGACCTCACTGGCAGTTTTTCTAAGAACTTCTGGTTTTTCAAGAGTTGGTTTCTGAATAGAACTGGAAAGGAGAGTTCCAACATCATTGGGACTTACTCCACCAGAACCAACTTCCTTTAGGGCATAAGGAGATTGAAGACCAGCAAATACATTCAACTTTTCCGCATAACTTTTAAAGCTCCTTATTTTTTCCTGCAATTCCCTTGTCAGATCCTCATACATTCTGATTTTTTCCTTCTGTTTGGCATTTTCTGCTTTTAATTTTCTTAACTCAATCTTCGCATAACTTGTCCTAAGCCAATCAAGGAAAATTAAAGTAAAAGCAATGAAAAGAACAGATAAGGAAAGGAAAAGGAATCTTACTGTTTTGTTGCTCAGAACTATTTTTTTGGCTTTTCCCCTCGAGGAAGGTATTATCATTAATGTATAATATCTTTTCATTATCTCAACTCCAGCCCATTTTCTCTTTATGGGTATCATAAAAAAAACTCCTTGTCAAGTTCTCCATTAAATTATTTTTTAAATTGAACTATTCCTTAACTGAAGCCAAGTTTTCTTTTCGCTTCTTCTGACATCATAGATGGATGCCAGGGTGGATCCCAAACTATTTGGATGTTTACATTTTTTACACCAGGGATGTTTTGAACTGCATCTTTGGCAATAGAGACAAGAGTGTTTTGAAGAGGGCATCCAGGGGCGGTCAGGGTCATTTTGATATTAACAGAATCGTCATTTATTTCCACACTATAAACAAGCCCCATTTCAACAATGTTAAGCCCAATTTCTGGATCCACCACTTCAGAAAGTTTTTGCATGACTATCTCTTTAGTTATCAACTTAAACCTCCATCTTAAATTTTCCCCTATATTTTAAAAAAAATCAAATTTATAATATTTTGTTCAATTCTTTCATTGTATAATTTAAAGATGGAGGTAGCTTTATGGAAATAAAAGATATTGGAGAGCTTGGATTCATAGAATGGGTAAAGAGTAATTTTAAAACTCCTCCAGAAGAAGTGATGGTTGGGATTGGAGATGATACAGCAATAATAAAAGATGGGGATAATTATCTTTTGATTACAAAGGACCTCCTTATTGAAGATGTTCATTTCAAGATTGGTTTTGACCCATTTCTTCTTGGAAGAAAATCCATGGCTGTCAATATATCGGATATTGCTTCCATGGGAGGAGAGCCTCTATACTCTCTTTTTGGAGTGGGTTTTCCAAAGGATCTTTCCTGGGAATGGATAAAGAGATTTATGGAAGGTTTGAAAAATATTTGTGAGGAGCACAATGTCTTTCTAATTGGAGGGGATACTTGTTCCTCACCAAAGCTTTTTATATCAATAACGCTTATTGGAAAAACAGATAAACCAGTTTTAAGAAGTTCTGCAAAAGAGGGGGATTATATCTATGTGACTGGAAATTTAGGAGATTCAGGAGCAGGACTTTATATTCTTTTGAAGGAGCTAAGCTTCGAGGAGCCTCATTTAAAGTATCTTGTTGAAAGGCATTTAAATCCTTCTCCAAAGGTAAAGGAAGGGAGATTCTTAAGAAAAATTGCAAGCTCAATGATTGATCTTTCTGATGGGCTCTCAATAGATCTTCATAATCTTTGCAGGGAGTCCAGGGTTGGGGCATTGATTTATGCGGATGAGATTCCTGTCTCTCAAGAGCTTAGAAAGTTCTGTGAGAAATTGGGAGAGAACCCCCTAAAGTTTGCAATTCAAGGAGGCGAGGACTATGAACTTCTCTTTACCACTTCGGAAAAACTGGAAGATTCGGTAATGGAGAAATTTTCCATAAAATTGATTGGAAAAATTGAAAAGGAGGAAAAGGGAATAAGAATATTAAGAAATGGGAGAGAGGAGTTATTACCCCGCTCGGGCTGGGAGCATTTTTAATTAAACATTTTACTATTTCTGAACCTTCCCGGCACTAAAAACTGCAAGGACAAGCTCCTTTTCAGGATTAAGATTCATTATTTTATTCATTGCAGAATCAGAGAAAGCACCAATTATACATCCTCCCATCCCAAGGGCAGTTAGGGAAAGATAAATATTTTGAATAATACATCCAAGATCCATTAGTATATATCTTACCCCCCTTTCCCTGTATTTTGAGGTTGTTCTTGAGGGTATGGCTGTAAGGATTAGAGAGAAGGCAGAATCAAGAATAAAGTCCTGTCCAAGACATGCATGGGTTATTTCCTTTGAGAAATCCCCTTCAAAAATTCCTTTCAGGGTCATATCCTTAGGGTTAAAATGGTATATTCCTTTTTTCAAACCCTCAACATTGAAGGACGCAACATAAATTTCTATAGGGTAGAGAGCACCAGCAGATGGAGCAGTTTTAAGATAGTACCCCCACTCCCTCGCAGTAACTCCATAGGAGCCCCATAGGATCTGGGAAAGCTCCTTTAAAGAAACAGGCTGATTTTTGTAATCCCTTATTGATCTTCTTTCCCTAAGGCAATCCCATATTGAAGGGCCTCCCTTTGTCTCAGGTTCTGGAAGTTTCACTGTCTCATCTAATCTCTTTTTATCCGATACCCTTTCATCGAAACCTGTTATAAATGTTTTTAGAAGGAAATCCATTCCAATTCCCATTTACTCCTCCCTTTTTCCTTCAAGCCATTTCTTGAAATTCATAGAATCTTCATAGGATTGGATATTGTTGAAGATTATATAATTTTTCTCCTTTGTTGTTGATGAAAGCAAAAATTCAAAATCCTCTTCTTTGAATCTGTATCTTGCTCCTCCAATCCCGTGAAGCCTGAAATAATTTATCTTTCCTGCTACAGACTTCCTCTGAAAAGGATCAACAACATGGATTAAAGAGAGTTCCTCGCAAAGACTTTGGACAATCTCATCCTTCCACCCCTCACCCCTTGGCTCCCATCCGAGAACAAAATCTTCCCTTTCGATCTTCTCAAAGAACTTCCTCATATTTTCAATATTTTCCTGAGAAGGAGTGAAGGAAGCTGGGCATTGAAAGATTATAATCTTTGATTGGAGAGCAAGGGCACACTCTTTTGTTATTTTCCATGCATCCATAACAGGTTTTGTTGGAAGGAAAGAACCGAAATCTCCATTAATTCTCCCCTTCATTTTTCTGTAGGTTGGAGAGCTCGGTCTGTGGGTTATGACCTGCCAGGCTTTTATTGTAAATTCAAAATCAGGTGGTGCATCCTTTCTCCATTTCTCAAGGGTTTTAATGGGTGGTGGATCGTAAAAAGTTTTTTGAATTTCAACAAGGGAAAAATCTTTAAAGTAAATATTTTGAGATTTTGGAAATCCTGCACATCCAATTAAAATCTCTTTCATGACTTCTCTTTTATCAAAATCTCTTTTATTTCTTCTAAAAACTTCTTAAAATCTTCCAAATTTTTTCTTGCATATTGAAGGACCTTTTCATCTTCAATTTCCCAGTAACGATGAACCAATATATTCCTAAAACGGATCATACTTTTCAATTCTTGATATAAAGAAGAGCTGATCATTTTTGCCTTTGCCAATTGCTCAAAGCATTCTCCAAAGCTTTCAACTCCTTTTTTTAATTTTTTCGCAACAAGATGAACACATATAGCTCCTACTGCTTCAATGGTTTGGAGTAAGAGATGTTTTATTGTGTAAATGTTTCTCTCATCTTCCCAAAATTCTTCATCAGGTATGTTTGTATATTTACGGATCTTTAAAAGATTTTCTTCAATTTCATCAATTCTGCTTCTAATCTTCTTAATGTCAATTTCCATTTATGAAATCAGCTCCAATAAGGATTGTCTTGAAATGCCTTCTGATGAAACCACTTCAAGAGAAACCTTTTCAATCAAATCAGTGAGAAGTTCCATATCCTTTGAAAAGATAAGGTTCCCCCTTTTGAAAATGGAAGAAAGGAAGGAGGTAGAAGCGTTATTGAGAACTCTAATGTCAATTAAATATTTTGAAGGGATTTCAAGCTCTTTGCTAATATTAAGCTGGTAATCAAGAAATTGATTTTTCCCAACTATTTCTGTGTCAAGATAGATACCAATGTCAATATCTCTAAATGTTGGATCTTCTAAGAATGAGCCATAAAAATATGAAAATACAATTTCTTTTTTCTCAAATAGTTGATTCTTAATTTTTTCAATTATTCTTTTCTTTTCTCTCCATGAAACTCTATAAAACTCTTTTAAAGCCATTTTCTTACCTCTTTTATTATATCACAATTAAAAACTTTTTCTATAGTTTCTCTCTTAATATTTGGTAAACAGACATGCCTTTACTCTTTTCTACTTGACATCTATACAAAAATTAGATATTTTATGATTTTTAAGGGAAGATGAAAGAGGTTCTGAAGGGAATAGAGAGAGGGGATTTACTCAAAGCTTTAAAAATTTTGATAGAAGAACTGAAAGAATCTGGAGTGGCAGAAAGAGTAGTTTTATTTCATGAAAATTCCATTGATTCAGATATTTCATCTTCAGATAATGAAAAGGGAGAAATTCATGAATTTAAAGATCCTATTATCAAATTTGCAATTGAGAAAAAAGAACCATTTTTCAAAATTTACTCTTCAAAAAATTCTGAAAATCCTATTTCAATTTACATCCATCCAATTTTTAGTGAGAACTCCTTTTTAGGTTTTCTTTACATAGAAAGGAAAAAGGAAAGAAGGAAATTTTCTGAGGGAGAGAGAAGTATTTTAAGATTTGCAGGAGAGCTTTCATCCCTTTATCTAAAAAGTAAAGAGGAGAGAAGAATCTTAGATGAGATGATGGGAGAAAGATGGGTTGGTTCCTCTAATTTTTCCAAGAGATTGAGGGATGAGATAGAAGAAATTTCCAAACTATCAAAGATTTTGATAGAGGGTGAGACTGGAACAGGGAAAACCCTTCTTGCAGAGCTAATCCACATTGCCTCAGGAAGAAAAGGAAAGTTTGTTGTTGTAAGTTGCCCATCGATTCCAGAGAATCTATTTGAATCTGAAATTTTCGGACATAAAAAAGGAGCATTCACATCAGCATCCTATGATAGGAAAGGGCTTATAGGTGAAGCTGATGGAGGAACTCTCTTTTTAGATGAAGTATCAGATATTCCCTTGTTTTTGCAAGGGAAAGTTCTTAGATTCCTGGAAACTGGGCTTTATAGAAGGATAGGGGAGGATGGGGAGAGGGAATCTCGATGTGGGATAATATTTGCAACAAATAGATGTCTTGAAAGGGAGGTAGAAGAGGGAAGATTCAGAAAGGACCTCTATTTTCGAATCTCGGTTCATAGAATCTCAATTCCACCTCTGAGGGAGAGGAAAGAGGATATAGGGGACATTGCAAGGTTTTTCTGCATGAGGAAAGGGTTCTCTATAGAGGAATCAGCAATTGAAATTCTTAAAAGTTATGATTTTCCAGGAAATGTAAGGGAACTTGAAAACATCTTAGAAAGTATAGGAGAGAAGGTAAAGGAGATAAATGGAGAGGTAGTGAAAGATTTTCTTTCAAAGAAAGCTCTCCAACAAAAGGAATTTGAAAGTGCTGATAAGTTAGAGGAGTTAATTAGAAGGATGGAGAAAGGGGAGAGCTTCTGGGATGTTGTATGGAGTCCTTTCAAAAGGAGATGTCTTACAAGGGAGGATTTAAGAAGGATAATAAATAGAGGATTTGAGAGGGGGGCAAAGAGTTATAAAGAGCTTTCGAGGTTATTTAACATAGAGGAAAAGGATTATCACAAGTTTATGGCTCTCCTTCATAAATATGGGCTGAGGGATTAGTTAAACGACTGGTTAACTTTGTTAACCGAGAGGTTAAGTTTTGAGATTTTCTTCAGAAGGGCTTTTTCAAATTAAAAGATATATTTTCAGTTAACCATCTGGTTAACTTTTTGTCTTAAAAAATAGAAAAAATTTCTTCATAAAAACCCCTATTTCCTCATCAGAAAACAATTTAAACCATCTCTCATATTTTTGGCATGGAGTTTGATAAAGGTTTGATAGAGGTTAAAAATGGAAGAAAAAGGAAAAGAGAAGGATTTTAAAGAAATAAGAAGGAAAGTATTCAAGGCAGGATTAGCAACATTGGGAGGGGTGGGTCTCTTATCATTACTTAGAAAAGATGCAGAAGCATGTTTTACCTGCTACCCAGGATGTTCTCCCCAGTGCCTTTCCTGTCAAGGTGGAAATTCAAACGCAGAGCAAAAATGATGGAGGCCTTTAATGGGTTCCGAACCTAAGAAAGAATTAGAACAAATCAAAGAAAATGTTAAAAAAGCAGGATTGTATTTTCTTGCGGGGACAGGTCTTCTCACACTCCTGAAAAAAGAAGCAAAAGCATGCATTGGTGGTTGTGACTGGGGGTGCAATATCATGTGTTCTAGCTGTCAAGTGGGAAACTCAAATCAAAAACCTGAATAGGTAAGAGATAAACTAAAGTTATAAATGCCATTAATACTTAATCCTTCTTATAAATTAAGGAACGAGGGCAACAAAATTCTATTGTATAAAGTTGATTGGTTTGGAATGATGGAAAAACTTCAGTTTATTCACCCCCTTTATGCAATTTTGCTGTCTTTATTTGATGGTAAAAAGGAATTAGAGAGTGTTGAAAGAGAGTTTTGTTATATTACCAATTGTTCACCATTCGAAAACGGGAAAAGAGTGATAGAAGAGATGTTAAAAGTTCTCAGAGAAGATAAAGAGGAAGAGATATTAGTTGATATTTCTACTGTTGATAGAGATAAGATAAAAATATACGAGCCAGAATCCTTCATAATTGAAAGAAAAAAGATAAACTTTGAAGATTTTAGGCTCTCCGCCCCCTTAGATTTGAATTATAATGTAACTTTTAAATGCAACAGAAGATGCATATATTGCTATGCAGAAAATCAGTATGCACCTCCAATGCAAGAAATCTCTCTTGTGCGACTTAAAGAAATTATTGATGAAGCAAGCAAGCTAAAAGTCAATGGAATTGTCTTTGGAGGTGGAGAACCATTTTGCAGGAAGGATATTTTAGAGATATTGGAATACACAATTAAAAAAGGCATTTCCTGTTGTGTATCAACAAAGAAATACCTTGATAAAGAAACATGTGAAAGATTAAAAGAAATTGGATTGGAAAAAATTCAGGTGAGCATTGACTCAATAAAAAAAGAAAAAGCAAACTTTATGGCTGGCTCTAACTCTTTTTACGATGAGATTCTTGAAACTATTAAAAATTTGCAAAGGGTTGGGATAAAAGTAAGGATTAAGGCTGTTGTCACTTCTTACAACATATCAGATATTCCATCTTTAATCCTTTCATTAAAAAATGATGGAATTTTAGATTTCCATATTGTTTGTTATGGCCGCTCTATTTACAGGCACCATGATAGTATTTTCGCCTCACAGGATGAAATCCAAAAATTAAAAAATTCGATAGACCAGATAAAAAGAGAAAATCCAGAATTGAATTTAGCATTTGGCGGAATGGAAGAAGAGAAAAAGATGGCTTCGGAGAAAGAAAAACGGGAAAGTTTTGAGAAAAGAGCAATTTGCTCTGCAGGTCGGTCAAGCTTAAACATCCTTCCTGATGGGAGAGTGACTCTTTGCGAGCAGTTACCAAGTAGAGATGAATTTTGCATTGGAGATTTGAGAAAACAATCTCTTTTAGATATTTGGAATTCAGACTTGTTAATTTCTTTCTTGCGTCCAGAAAGAAAAAGATTTATAATGACTTCTTGCTATGATTGTGAAATCTTTGATGATTGCAACTGGGTGAAAGGGAGATGTTTCAGGAGGACTTATCAGGTTTTTGGATCTATTTTTGCTCCAGATCCAAAGTGTCCAAAGAGTGGTGTAAATGTAAGATTTTCTTAGTTATGGAGGTTTGAATGAGAAAATTCCTAAAGGCGATTTTTTTGTTTTTTATTTTTTCTTTTTTAATGGCTAAAGAAAATGTTCCTTTAAAACCAGTGGATATCCTGAAAAAAGCAGTCGATGCTTTTGGCGGAAAGGAAGCCATTCAGCTAAGTAGTAATCATAGCTATATTGTTAAGGTGAAAAGATTGGTAATATCATCTTTTGACCCACCCAAGAATGTTTCCTTTGTAGAGTATTTTACCCCTCCAGACAAAATAAGGAGAGATTTTGAAGTAAGAATTCCTTTAAAAATGGGGGAGCGTGCAATCTATTCATTTCATATTTTCAACGGTGAATTTGGATGGTCGAATGAAAATCCAAATGGAAAGGTTGTCAAGTATGATAAAAAGGATGAGGAGATTAATAGAATATCCACTCCTTGGGTTGATATAGACTTAGGTAAATGGTTTTATTCTCTTTTAGAAGATTCAAAAAGGCTCAAATGCGAAATTACTGAAAGAGAATTAGAAAATAGGAGCTATTATGTGATAAAGATGGAAGTCCCTGATGGTATTAGGTATCTCTTTATTAAAAAAGAAAACTTTATTCCTGAGATTGTAGAATTCACAGATTTAAAAAGAGATAAAAAATGGAAATATATTTACTCGGATTTTAGAAGAGTAAACAATGTTTTAGTTCCTTTCAAAAGAATAGAAACTTTTAAGTCAAAAAATATGTATGAAAAGATGGAAGATGAAATAATTGATTTGAAATGGGGAAAAGATGTAAAAATAGAGAGAGAAAAATTTGAGCCTCCAAAATCTAAATAATGAAAGTCTTTATAAAATATGAAATTTTAAAAAACATTTATACTTTTAAATTTCTTTTGATTTTCATCATTCTAATTATTCTTTTCCTTTCATCTTTTTATACAATGTTTAAAGATTATAACGAGAGGAACAAAAAATACATTGAAGAAAAAGATAAGCCAGAGACAATAGCCATCCCTACCTATCCCTTAAGCATTTTTGTAAAAGGTTTGGAGGAAGAGATCTCCTCGTCTTTCATAATAGATCAGGATTTAAGAATAATTTGGAAGACAATCCCTATTGAAAAACTCAATCTAATATTTTCTATCTTTCCTGCCCCCGATTTACTTTTTATTGTAAAGATTATCTTATCTTTGATAGTTCTTCTTTTTTCTTTTGATTCAGTATCAGGAGAAAAGGAGAATGGAACTTTGCAAATGATTCTTTCAAATTCGTTCTCAAGAACAAATTTCCTTCTCGGAAAGTTTTTTGCTTTATACATAACTATTAGTATCCCTTTCTTATACTCTTTTCTAATGATTTTGACAATCTTAGCTATATTAATTCCCTTAGATACAGAAATGTTTATAAGAATAATCTTGTTCTTTTTAATATCCGAGCTATATTTAATCTTCTTTCTCATAGTAGGAATGAGTGTATCGATTCTTTCTAAAAGATCATTTACATCTTTAATAATTCTTCTCTTTATCTGGACAACTCTTGTTTTTGTAATTCCAACATTTGCATCTTTAGCTTCTGATGCCCTTTCACCCTTACCATCTGAATCTTACTATCGTCAGGCAAAACAACAACATTGGGTAAAGCTTATTTTTTTATCAATCCATCAATACGGAAATGATAGTTTCGAAAATATTCAAAATGTTATAGAAAAATCAAAAAAAGATGAAGAAGAATTATGGAAAGATTATCAGCTGAAGCTTCATAAACATCTCTCAGTATCAGAGAAAATCTCCAAAATTTCTCCAGCAGGTATATTCCAGGATCTTATCCTTTCAATTTCATCTACAGGATTTGATGAATATGATAGATTAAAAAGATGGTTGATTTTGCTAAAAGATTTGAAAGAAGAAGGAACCCAGGGAAGCGAATTTTCAAGGTCATCTATAGAGACAATAATAAATGTGGATTTTGTCCTAAATGTTTTTTTTATTATTGCATTAAATTCATTTCTTTTATTACTATCGTTTATACTTTTTTCTCGTGCTGATGTAAGAAAATTATGATAAGGGACATTTTAAAAAAGGAGCTATTAGAAAATATCTTTGGCTTTCGATTTGTCTTTTCCTTTTTAATATTTACATCAATTATATTCTTAGTTGTTTTTTTAAGATTAGAGCAATACCAAAAAGACCTTGATGATTGGAAGACAAGAGTTAATTCTCAGGAGGAATTTCTAAAAAAATATGCTCATTATAGAAGGATTAGTGCAGTTGCAATGCCCCATCTTCCTCCTTCTAAAATGGAACCAATTGTGAGTGAAATCCCTGTTGATTTGACAAAATTCCGACCAGTGGAAACATTGTTTGATAATCCAATAAAAATAATGGGTAAAGAGGCAGATCTAATATTTGTTTTTTTTGTTATAGGTTCCCTTGTAGTTATTGTTCTTAGCTATGATTCCTTTAGTAGAGAGAAAGAAATGGGGACAATCTCTCTACTCTTTTCTAATTCTATTAGACGTTCCACTTTCACAATCGGGAAGATTTTTGGAACTTTTGTCACATCCTCTCTTCCTTTACTCAATTCAATTCTGATCATATCTATTCTTATTGCTGTTCGTAAAGATATCGGATGGAGATTCTTAGAATGGACATCCTTTTTCTCTATAATTGTTATTACATTCTTCTATCTTTTAGTTTTTTCTGTCTTGAGTAATGCTATTTCTATCCTTACAAAAAATTCTATAACCTCAATCTTAACACTTTTATTTATCTGGATATTTTTCAACCTTATCATCCCTAATTTTTCACCATTTATAAGCGAAATTTTATTCAAGACCCCAACATCATCTCAAATAAATAAATTAATAGAAAAGATTGACGAAGAAAGGGATAAGGAATTAAAAAAAGAGTTTAAAAAGTATGTTTCAGAAGGATATACTGATGCTCAGGCATGGAAGATGGGAGATTTGGAAAAGATAAACCAGAAATATTTGGAGAAAATTTATAAAATACAAAGGGATTTTGAAATAAAGGTTAAAGTTCAACTTTTTCTTTCCAAAAATTTATCTTGCATTTCTCCAACAGCATCTTTTATTTATGCTACCAAAGAGCTTTCAGGAGCAGGATTTTCAAGAATAAATTGGGTTCAGAATCAATTCCAAAGTTGGAAGGAGACCGCGCTGGATTATTTAGAGAAAAAGAAAGAGGAAATGATGAGAAATAATCCAAATTATACCTTTGACGACTTTATAGATGTCTCTGATGGACCAAGATTTTTTTATAAAGAACAAATTTTCTCCGACAGAATTAAAAATGCATTGCCTTACATACTTCTCATTTTGTTTTATGCAGTGGTTTTCTTTTACCTATCTTTGATTTTGATTAACAGAGCTGATGTTAGATAACATTTTAAAGAAATTATTTTTAACTTTACTCGGAAGCGCATTTCTAATCCTTTCCTTCCCAAAATTTAATGTGTTTTTCTTGGCATTTATCTCCTTTATTCCAATTTTTTATGTTATAAAAAAATCTTCACTTATGGAAACTTTGATTTATGGCTTTTTATTTGCATTTCTCTTTGTTTTTGGATCTTTAGAATGGCTTTACTATGCAGGAAATTATGCAAGGTTAACCACCAATATGAAGATATCAATAGGTTTTTTCATTATTTTATATTTTACTTTTCCATTCATTCTTTTCTTTTTTCTTCTCTGGTTTTTTTATAGATTAAAGATTACTTTTATGCATATTCTTATTTTATCTTCAATGTGGGTATCTTTAGAATTTTTGTTTACAACTCTACTGATTCAGTTTCCCTGGTTACTTTTAGGCTATTCACAATACAATAATCCTTATATAATTCAAATCTCAGAGATCACAGGAGTATATGGAATATCCTTTCTGATAGTTTTTATAAATTTCCTTCTTTTCAAAATGATATTTTCAGAAAAAGGAAGGGGAACTACCTTTTTGGTTATATCTATTTTGTTAATTTTACTTTTCTTTTATGATTATCTTAGAATAAAAAATTTTTCTTCATCTGAAACAATAAAAGTAGCAATTGTTCAGGAAAAATTCCCTCAAGATTCTGAGTGGTGGAATCCATCTGGATTTAAAAATGCAATGGGGAATTTTGAAAACTTCAGCATAAAGGCAAGGGAGCTCGGGGCGAAAATAGTTATTTGGCCTGAAGGGAGCATCCCCTTCTCATTGCAATTCGGGGGTGAATTGAAAGAAATTTTGTTCATGATCCAAAAAAATATTGGAGTTCCTGTATTATTCGGTGGAATCGAGTTTAACAGAGAAAGTAATAACTTTTTTAACACAGCTTTTTTACTTTACAATGGAAAAATAATTGGAAAGTATAGAAAGCAGAAACCTGCTCCATTAGGAGAATACTTACCTAATTCACTTTTTCCGCTCAAAAACTATCTATTACACATTTCGTCAATTGATAGAGGAGAGATATCGAACTCTTTGGGGATCGGGGGTCTCTCATTTGGAGTTTATATTTGCGGTGAGGCAATTTTCCCAAATCTGGTTAGGAATTTTCCCAGAAACGGGGCGGAGTTTTTGGTAAACATTACAAATGATTCAGTATTAGAAAAGCATAAAGGTTTTGAGCAGCACTTTATGCATTCTATATTTAGAGCAGTTGAAAACAGAAGATGGGTAATTCGTTGCTCAACTATTGGTATTTCTGGATTTGTGTCCCCAACAGGAAGGATAATTTCTAAAACAATTTTATTTGAGAAGACATTTATGATAGAGGATATAGAATTGATAAAGGAAAAAACATTCTATTCAAAATATGGGGACATCTTTTCGTGGATTTGCTCAGGATTTTTCTTTATTTCAATGATTTTTATGATATTTTTAAAAAGGAAAAATTATGCGAAAATAAAATAGGAAAGAATAAATGAAAAGGATTACTGATAAGGATATGATCCGAGGTAGGGTGAATACATGAGTTTTTTGAAATTTAGTAAAGAGAAAGGCTTTGTTTTAATTTTTTTGTCCTTTACCCTTTTATTTATCTCCCCCCTTCTCTCCCAATCTGAAAAGCTTCTTAAACTTAAAAAGGCTGAGCTTACTCTGAAGGAGGCTAAGGGCGATTATGAGAGGGCTTTAAAGCTAAAGGAGATGGGTCTTATCTCAGAGGAGGAGTTTTCGAAAAAAGAGACATCATATCTTCGTGCTCAGGTTGAATATCATGAAGCCTATCTTTCTTTCTTTGGTTCTGAGGCAAAGGTGGTTGTTCAATCTGCTGTAAAATGGATGGATGAAAAGGGGAGACTTCATGTAAGAGTCTCCCTCCTTTATTCTGCCAGAGAGCTTGAAGCCCTTTTCTCATCAGGGATAAAGGAGGAGCTATTCCCTCTAAATCTTACAAAGGAGATAAAGGATATCCATGTTTCCCTTCTCTCCGATGGTTTTATAGTCTCTGACCCATATCAAAGGAGAATTGAGAGTCTTTCAATTGGAGAGAGTAAGGATTTAGATTTTATCCTTTTAAAGGATGTTGAATCCCTCTATGTATCGATTTTCTATTTAGGAAGGGAGGAGAGGGTTGCAGTTTATCTTCTGAAAGAGGGCTCATCCAATTTGGTCACAATGAGCTCTTCCCAGTTCTCTCAGGAAGCCGAACTTGGTGGTGAAGCTGTCTATCAACTCTCCTTAGAGAGATACACAAGGGAGGGTTCAAATTTCAGGCTGGCTTTATACGGAGTTCCCGATGAGATATCCTATGAATTTTTCGACCCTGTTTCCCAGGCTCGTCTCTCCCAGATAAGGTTTCCTGAAGGAGTCACATCCATGAAGATGAATCTGAGATTATTTCTTCCAAAGAATCCATCCAAAATTCAGATAGATAAACCTATAAAATTTTACGCTCTGTGTTTGGGAGAGGAGGAATGGAAAAAATTTCTCTCCTCCCAGAACATTGAATCTATCAAAAGTGGAAAACTATCCCTTGAGATAGTTCCAAAGGGTGTTGGAAGGATTGAAATATCAGCAGAGAATCTATACCATGAGATAAAGGTTGGAGAGAACATTTCAATGGAAATAAAAATTAAAAACTCAGGGACGAGGAGATTGGATGGGATAAAGGTAATGGTGGATCTACCATTGGGATGGAGGGGAGAAATTGAGCCTGAGCTAATAGAGACCTTAGAGCAAGAGAAGGAGAGGATAGTGAAGGTGAAGTTTATACCTCCTGAGGATGTATCTGTTGGAGATTACGAACCAAAGATAAAGGCAGAATCCCTTTCTGGAGGAAAGAGGATTGAATCTGATGAAAAGGTTGTAAGGGTTCACATATCATCAAGGACAAACATCTTAGGGATAACAGTTCTAATATTAATTTTAATAGGGATAATGGTGGGGATTGTATGGTTTGGTATAAAATTGACAAGGAGGTAGAAATGCTTAAGGCAGAAAATCTGACAAAGGTATATGAAGATGGGACAAGGGCTCTGACAAATTTAAATCTTGAGGTAAGGGAGGGTGAGATTTACTGTCTTCTTGGAGCAAATGGAGCAGGGAAGACAACAACAATAAATCTATTTTTAAACTTCATCCCTCCAACCTCAGGGAAGGCTTACATAAATGGAATAGATGTAACAGCATACCCCCTTGAGGCAAAAAAGTATGTCTCCTATGTTCCAGAGGTATGCATGCTCTATGGAAATCTAAAGGCGATCCAGAATCTTGATTTTTTTGCGAAGCTTGGAGGGAAGAGGGATCTAAAAAAGGAAGATTACTACAGGGTAATGAAGAGGGTTGGGCTTGAGGAGGAATGGTATGAAAAGAGGGTGAAGCATTTTTCAAAGGGGATGAGACAGAAGCTTGCATTGGCGATAGCAATAATAAAGGGAGCAGAGAACATGCTTCTTGATGAGCCAACAGCAGGGCTTGATCCAAAGGCAGCCCATGAGTTCATGGAAATACTAAGGGAGCTAAGGAATGAAGGGAAGGCAATACTCATGAGCACCCACGACATATTCAGGGCAAAGGAGATAGCAGACAGGATAGGGATAATGAAGGAAGGATTTCTTGTAGCAGAGATGACATCAAAGGAAATTGAAAACCAAAACTTAGAAAACCTCTATCTTCAATACATGGAATCCTCAAAGAGTCTCCTTTGAAATTGCCTTATTTATTCAGTAGCTTCTTATTTGTTTTATAAAAAAATTGTGAGGGATATTGTTTTTCCATTATAAGATAGGGAGGGAAGGATGTTAAATAAAACATTTAAATTTATTTTTTTTCTTTTTATTTTTAAATTTTTTGTTGAAGCTCAGGGACTTGAGGAAATTATTTCCCTTTACAATTCGAAAATTTCCAAATTCAAAGAGGAAATCTTAGACCTTGAAGTAACTCAGAAAATAACAGTGGAGACTGAAGGAATGACCTTCGAAGAGAGGGCAATTATCTACTTGAAGGGAGACAAGAAAGCCAAAAGAATTATTGAAGTTAAAGGGAAGAAAATGCCTGAGAAAATTCCCGATTGGGGATGGATTCTTGGACCAAAAATTTCTGAAAAAGATTATTTTATTTCTCTTTTGGGAGAGGAGAAAGTTGAAGATGAAGAGTGTTTCAAGATTTGTTTAAAACCTAAAAGGGTTGATGATAAACTAATAAATGGCTTTATATGGTTAAGCAAAGATGACCACGGAATTGTAAAAATGGAGAACACACCTTTGAAGAAACCTTCCTTAGTAAAAGAGCTTCACATAATTCACCTTTATTCAAAAAGTAAAGAAGGAATTAGATTCCTACAAAAAAGAACAGTCTACTCCACTGTAAAAGCTATATTTAAAGATGTAAAATCTATAACAAATTTTGAATACACAAACTATAAAGTTAACTTAGGTTTAAAAGAAGAGATATTCAAATGAAATTAAAGATTAATTGAGGAGGTGAAGAGTGAAGAAAATTTTGGGCTTTTTGTTTTCAGTTTTATTCGTTATTCTCCCCTTTGTTGAGGGAAAAGATTTTATATTGAAGCTTGAGAGGGAATTTGAGGTGGATTATGGAACCTCATCCTTTGATTATTTCAATGGAAAGTTCTATCTTTCAAATCACTTGTTGAATCAGATAATTATTTGCAATGAGAAGGGAGAGGAATTGAATAGGATAGGGAAGAAGGGGAACGGACCTTCTGAATTTGGAACGGGTTCCCCTGGTTCAGTTCTTATCTTTGAAGGGAAAATTCTTGTTAACGATCCGGGAAATTTGAGGCTTCAAATCTTTGACCTTAATGGGAATTTTTTAAAGCAGTTAAAGTTTATGAAGGACATACCATTGTTCCCTCTCCTTAAAATCTATCCAGTTGGTAAAAATAAATTAGGCTTGTACGGTTATTCCTTTGAAGCAAAAGAAAATGAAGCGAAAATGTATCATAAATTTTTAGTTTTTAATCTTGAGGATAATAGTTCAAAGGAAATTTACTCAGGATTTTATATGAAGTTTGATATGGAGAGCCTTAGATCTATAAATCCCTTTTCTGGTTTTCCTCCGCCAGTTTTAAAGAATAATTTTGTTTTCCAGGCAGACAGGGAGGATTATTTTATTGAGATTTACGATATTGAAGGTAAGAAGTTAAAAGAGATAAAGAGGAAATGGAAAAAGGTTTCAATAACAGAAGATTTGAAAAAATATTTTTCAGAAAAGGAAGAATTTCAGATGGCTAAAAAGCTCTCTCAAGGGATGATTGATTTTGCATTCCCTTCCCATTTTCCACCATTAAAGGGTATTCTTGTCCTCGGAGATAAACTCCTTGTTGAAACATGGAAGAGCTGGTATGAGAAAAATTTTAAGGGGAAAGAAAAGAATTTTTATGTGGACATTTTCGATTTAGAAGGAGAATATATTGGAGAAGGTAAGACAAATTTTGAAGTTGATGAGGTTGAAATAATAAAGGAAGGTAAAGTCTTTGTCCTTCATAGGGAAGAGGAAAAGAAAGTTGTAAGAGTTTTTAGACAGTAATTAATAATAAAGAACAAAAAGATCTTTCAATTTTCAAGGAACCTTTTCAATTTCCCAGGCGTTTAAATTATATAAACAAAAAATTTTGGAGGATTTATGAGATTGGCTTCCTTTTTAATTGCAATATTTTTAATTCCACTCATTCTTTTTGGTTCTTCTGAAAATAAAATTGAAAAAATTGTTCAAGCAAAGAAAAGCAATGAAAAGATCAGAATTGACGGAATATTGGATGAAGATGTCTGGGGCGGAGATGGATACTCAGATTTTGTTCAGTCCGAACCAATTGATGGAGGGGAGCCAACAGAGAAAACAGAGGTCTGGATTGCTTATGATGAAAGTTTTCTTTATGTTGCAGCAAGACTTTACGATTCTGAACCTAATAAGATTGTAAGCAGGCTGGTCAGAAGAGATGAAATTGTGGATTCTGATTGCTTTGAATTTGCTGTTGATCCTTATTTTGACAGAAGAAGTGGTTTTTTATTCGTGATTAATCCATCAGGCTCAATTGCTGATGCCATAATTTACAATGATAGCTGGAGAGATTTCACATGGGACGGGGTATGGGAGGGGAAAACAAAAATAGATGAAAGGGGATGGTGTGTTGAGATAAAAATACCTTTTAACCAGTTGCGTTTTCCGAAAAAAGAAATTTATACATGGGGAGTCAATTTTCACAGATTCATTAAGAGGAAGAATGAGATGGACAATTTTGTCTGGATACCAAAGGGAGAGAGGGGCTATGTTTCCCATTTTGCTAAGTTGGTTGGTATAGAGAATATTAAGCCAGGAAGGTTAGCTGACCTTTTCCCTTATTCAGTTGGAAGGTTCGAGAATTATCCATCAGAGCCTGGGAACCCATTCAGGAAGGGGAATGATCTCTTCGGAGGAGCTGGGATAGATTTTAAAATAGGATTGAAGAGTAATCTCACCCTTGATGCAACAATAAACCCTGATTTTGGACAGGTTGAAGTTGACCCCGCAGTTATAAATCTCACAGCCTTTGAGACCTTTTATATGGAGAAAAGGCCCTTCTTTATAGAAGGAGCAAACATATTTGATTTTGGCTATGGAGGAGCGGAAAACTATATTACCCTCAATTGGGGAAACCCATCTTTCTTTTACAGCAGGAGGATAGGAAGAGCTCCCCAGGGATATGTTTCAACAGATGGCCATGTTATTTCTCCTGACAGAACAACAATCCTCAGCGCTTTTAAGATTACAGGAAAATTATCAGGATGGAATCTCGGTTTTATAAATGCTATTACTGCAAGGGAATATGCAGAAGTAGATTTGAATGGAGAGAGATACAAGGAAGAGGTTGAGCCCTTTTCCTATTACGGAGTTTTGAGGACACAAAAGGAATTTAACGAAGGGAGACAAGCAATTGGACTAATTGCAACCTCAGTTTTGAGGGATATAAGGAATGAAAATCTAAGTTCAATTTTGAACAAAAGAGCCTTATGTCTTGGTTTTGATGGATGGACATTCCTTGATAAAGAGAAGACATGGGTTTTGACGGGATGGATTGGAGGAAGTTCAGTGGAAGGAAGTAAGGAGGATATTTTGAAGCTTCAGATGAAACCCCAGCATTATTTCCAGAGACCTGATGCAGAGCATCTCAATCTTAATGAGAATGCAACTTCTCTAAAGGGTTGGGCAGGTAGATTAATGCTCAGCAAGGAAAGGGGGAATTTCTTTTTTAATACTGCAATTGGTGCAATCTCTCCAGGATTTGATACCAATGATCTCGGGTTTCAGAGGGGAGGTGATGTTATAAATGCCCATATTCTCTTTGGATATGCATGGTTTAAACCTGGAAAAATATTTAGAAACTGGTCGGTTGGTATCGCAACCAGTAGAAATTATGATTTTGGTAAGAACAAAATTGGGGAGGATTATTTCACCTTTTTTGAAGCTCGATTTCTCAATTACTGGCGTATCAATCTCATAACTGCCTTCTTTCCTGAATCCCTGGACAAGAATCTTACGAGGGGAGGACCTCTAACAGTAAGTCCCTCAGGATATTTCAGTTTTTTGGATATCTCCAGTGACAGTAGGAAGCCTTTTGTTCTTTCCTTGGATTTTAATTACTCAGCTTTAAAGCCTGGAGATATTTCCTGGGAATCAGAGATTTCCCTAAGATGGAAACCGAGAAGTAACCTTCAAATTTCCTTTGGTCCAGAATATTCCTACGCCTACTCAACTTCCCAATGGGTAAAAGAAGTAGATGACCCAATTATGAAAGATACTTATGGAAAGAGGTATATATTCTCTGACCTGAAATCGAAGAATCTCTCTTCAAATATAAGGGTAAACTGGACCTTCAATCCAAAATTGACATTTCAAATCTATCTACAGCCATTTTTAGCAGTTGGGAAATATTCAAAATTTAAAGAGCTTTCAAGACCAAGAACTTACAATTTCAATGTATTTGGAGAAGGAAACTCAATAATTAATTTTGAAGATGGCATCTACACTGTTGATCCTGATGGAGATGGAATAGCTCCTCCTTTCTCTTTCTACAACCCTGACTTTAACTTTAAATCTTTGAGGGGAACAGCTGTCCTCAGGTGGGAGTATCTCCCTGGCTCTGTCCTGTATTTTGTCTGGACCCAGACTCGGCAGGATTATACCTATCCTGGTGAGTTAAGACTAAAAAGGGACATGGATATACTCTTCAGAACCCCAGCTTACAATATTTTCTTAATAAAGATAGTTTACAGGCTTCCAATTTAGCTAAAACTCTTGTAAATAAAATCGAGAAAAAGTAAAATAAACTTTAATTTTGCTTCAAAGGAGTGAAAAATGGGTGAAAGGGTGAGTTTTCCTAAAACCTTCTGGGTTGCAAACACAATTGAGCTTCTTGAAAGAGCTGCATACTATGCAGTTGCATCCTTTGTCGTCATTTACTTTCATGAAGTCCTTGGGATGGCACCGACAAAGTCAACATTTCTAAATGGGACGATTCTCTGGGGACTCCTCTATTTCCTTCCTCCTTTGAGTGGAACAATTGCTGACAGGTTTGGATTCAAAAAGTCTTTATCCTTCACATTCCTTCTCCTTTTTCTTGGATATTTGATAGTTGGAACTGTTCAGAGGTTTTGGCCCAAATTTGTTGGTTATGAGAAGCCTGATTACACAATTCCTGTTCTGATTGGGATTCTTCTAATAGGTATTGGTGGCTCCTTTGTAAAACCATGTATTTCAGGAACTGTCCAGAAGACCTCAGGAGCAAATTCTGCCCTTGGTTTTGGAATTTTTTACATGACTATTAACATTGGTTCAATGCTTGGAAGAACTGTTTCTTATTTCGTGAGGACAAATTTTGGGATTCCTTCCATATTTTCCTATGTTGCAACTTCTTTTTCCTTCGCGGGTCTCCTTGCCATAATCCTTGCCTATTCAGAGCCAAAATATGCGGGTGAAAAAACAGAGGGGGTTGATAAACCGAGAACTCTCGGAGATGCGATTTTAGGGCTTTTTACAGTATTGAAGAATCTAAAATTTGTATTTTTCCTTATTGTTATTGGTTTCTTCTGGATTATTTATGTTCAGATTTACAATCTCATCCCCCTTTTCCTTCGATTCATAGATAAGAATGCCCCTGTTGAGCTTTACACAATAGTAAACCCTGTATCAATAGTTCTTTTTCAGCTTCTTGTTACGAGGATCTCAAAGAATTGGACACCCTTGAAATCCATAATGGTTGGAATAACAATTACAATTTTTGGAATGGTGATAAATATTTTCCCCTATCTCTCAAGGCTGGATGTATTTAAAATTGTTTCGTTAGCAGGGCTCAAACTTCCCATAGGAGGAATATTCATCCTCATCTCAATTGCTTGCATGGCATTCGGAGAAATGTTTGCCTCTCCAAGAATATATCAGTATATTGGAGCAATATCTCCAAAAGGGAAAGAGGGGCTTTATCTTGGATATGCAAATCTTCCCATTGCTCTTGGAACAATAATAGGAGCTCCATTGGGTGGTTTCCTCTTTGAAAAATTCATATCCAACCGTGCACCCAATGAAATTCTTGTTTCCGCTCCTATGATGTGGGGAATAGTCGCATTTATGGGAATAATTTCCATATCAGGAGTTTATCTTTACAATAAACTCATCACTGAAAGGAAAAAATAAATTGATTTTTTTGTCTTTAGAACTCTCCTTGACATCTCCTCAAATTTCTAATACTCTTTAATGCTATGGAGTTTGGGAAATTGACCCCTTCCCTGGTGAAGGAATTTGAAAGAATTGTTGGAGAAAAAGGGCTAATCTACGGTGATAGGGAAGCCCTCGAAAATTATTCAAGGGACGAGTCAGGGAAGTTTTACTCTTCTCTTCCAGAAATTGTTTTAAAACCTTTGCAAGCAAATCAGATTTCTGAAATATTGAAAATTGCAAATAAAGAAAGGATTCCTGTCACACCAAGAGGAGCAGGAAGTGGACTGTCAGGAGGTTGCATACCTCTCTATGGAGGGATTGTTCTTTCCCTGGAGAGGATGAATAGATTGATTGAGCTTGACAAAAGAAACATGATTGTTGTGGTTGAGCCAGGAATGGTAACAAACGATCTCTGCAGAATTGTTGAAAAAGAGGGCTTGTTTTACGCAGGATATCCCATGTCTGTTGAAATAAGTTTTATTGGAGGGAATGTTGCAACAAATGCAGGGGGTGGGAAAGTTATAAAATATGGGAACACTGGGAAACATGTTCTCGGTATAGAAGCTGTCCTTCCTGATGGAGAGATTGTTCAGTTTGGAGGAAAGAGAAGGAAGGATTCCAGTGGATATAATTTTGTGAGTTTCCTTGTTGGATCAGAGGGAACTCTCGCTGTATTTACAAAGATTTTTTTGAATCTTCTCCCTCTTCCTGGCAAGACTATTGATTTCTTTATTTCCTTTGAGAGTCCGGAATTGGCAATTGAAAGTATTGGGAAAATAATATCTGGAGCAGGGTTTGTTCCTTCAGCAATAGAATTTATTGATAGAATATCAGTGGAAATTGGGAAAGAGTACAATAAAATCCCCCTTCCTTTAGAAAGAAGGGAAGAGGCTTTCCTTCTTGTGCAGTTTGAGGAAAGGGATGAAAATGTTCTTTACGAGATAGGAGAGAGGTTGAATGATGTTCTTTCAGAATGTTCAGCAATTAATGTGATTACCTCAATTGAGAAAACAAGCTCAGAGAGAATATGGAAGATAAGGAGAAACTGGATAGAGGCTTTGAAGAGCGTTAATCCTTATGTTCTCTCAGGAGATGTTGTGGTTCCACCTTCTGAGATCCCTGAGATGATGGTTTTTATAAAAGAAATATCCAAGGAATTTGGTGTTAAAATTCCTGTTGCGGGACATGCAGGTGATGGGAATCTTCATCCTGCCCCCATGAAACCAGAAAATTTATCTCCTGAAAAATGGAGAAATGTTGGAGAAGAAATCTTAAAAAGGATTGCTCTAAAAGCTTTTGAGCTTGGGGGTGCTGTGAGTGGAGAACATGGGATTGGCTTTCTAAAGAAGGATCTTTTGAAGATTACAAAGAAGAAGGACTGGGAGTTGATGAAAAGGATAAAGGAGGAGTTTGATCCAAATTATATCTTAAATCCAGGGAAGCTATTTTAAATGCCTTTATCTAATCTTTCTGGTGCAATAATCGGTTTCTTGCCTATACTTTTTGTTTTGTTTTTAATGATTCGTTTTTATCTGCCTGCATTTATAGCCATGCCTTTAGGATGGCTTTGTGCCTTATTCCTTGCTATCTTTCTCTGGAAAACCCCAATTTTGTGGATTGCAGGAGCCACAGTTAAGGGATTTATAGTTGCTTTTGACATCCTTTTAATAGTTTTCGGAGCTGTCCTCCTTTACTTCACAATGCTGGAGAGTGGTGCAATAAAAACAATTTCAAGTATTGTTATTGGAATGAGTCGAGATAGGAGGATCCAGGCAAACCTTGCGTGGCTTTTAGTTGCATTCTTTGAGGGAGTAGCAGGTTTTGGGACACCAGGAGCAATTGTGGGACCTTTACTTTTTGGAATAGGTTTTCCAGCAGTTATTTCAGCAAGTTTGGTCTTAATATTTAACTCAACACCGGTTTCCTTTGGTTGTGTTGGAATCCCTGTTTGGGGTGGAGTTGGAGGTTCCCTAAAAACAGAAGATTTCCAAAGAATTTTTTCCCTTTCAGGTGTAAATTTTAACCATTGGATAAATTTCCATCTAACAAGAAATGTTGCAATAATCCATGGAATTATAGGAACTTTTATTCCCCTTCTCGGACTCTATCTCCTTGTTAAATGGACTGGAGGAAAGAAAGAGGATTTCAGATCAGGAATAATTCCTGCTCTTTTTGCAGGATTGTCTTTTACCATTCCTTACACCTTATTTGCTTTTCTTTTAGGTCCTGAATTTCCCTCCCTTCTTGGCTCAGTTGTAGGCATAACAATTTATTATCTGTTGATTAAATTAAAAATTGTAAAAGTTGAAAGGATTTATGGTTTTACATTGGAAGATACTCTTTTAGTAGAGGAAGGTAAAAAGAATTTCTCAAAATTTAAGGCTTTTCTTCCATATATTTTAATTACTCTTATTCTGTTTATTACAAGAGCTTTTCCCGAAATAAGGAATGTTGTTGAGAAAAATTTTGTTTTAAGCTGGAATAGAATTTTTGGAACAAATATTTCCCAATCTCTTAAAATTGCCAACAATCCAGGTTTGTATTTTATCCTTGTCTCCTTTTTATCAGCCCTTATTTTTAATATGGGAAGAAATGAAATAAAAAAAGCATGGATAAAAACAATCAAGAGATTGATTCCTGCAGCAATTGCCCTACTTTTTGCCCTTGCTCTCTCTCAGACAATGATTTATACATCAGAAAATCCTTTCCATATGAGCTCAATGCTTGAAATGATAGCAAAGGGGATTGCATCATTAACAGGGAAGTTTTACTCGATTTTTTCTCCTTTTGTAGGAATTCTTGGAGCATACATTGCAGGAAGTAACACTGTATCCAATATAATGTTTTCAGGATTTCAATTTTTAACAGCTACCATTCTCAGCCTTCCAAGAACTGTAATCCTTTCCCTTCAAGTAGTTGGTGGAGCGGTAGGAAATATGATATGCGTTCACAATGTAGTTGCAGTTTGTGCAACAATTGGGATAATTGGAAAAGAAGGTTTAATAATAAAGAATAATCTTATTCCTTCTATAATCTATGGATGGCTGGCAGGTTTATTAGGGACTTCTATCATAATTATTTTTCCCAATATTTTTTAAAAAATTCTCAGCTGAATTTTATTCCTTGACAAGAAAAATTCTTTGGTAAAAAATTTGATATAAAGTTTTAAGAAGGAGGTTTTTATGGAAATAAAAAAAATAGGAGTTGTAGGAGCAGGAACAATGGGCTCAGGAATTGCCCAGGTTTCTGCAACATACGGTTTTGAAACCACTCTCCATGACTTGAACGATGAGATCCTGAATAGGGCTATGGCGACGATCGGAAAGAGTCTTGATAAACTCATTGAAAAGGGGAAGGTTCAGGAAAGTAAGGATTCAATAATCTCAAGAATCAAACTAACCACTAAACTTGAGGATTTTTCCCAGTGTGATCTTGTAGTGGAGGCAGTATTTGAATGTTTTGAAACTAAAAAGGAAGTTTTTGAGAAGCTTGATTCAATATGTAAACCAGAAGCCATCCTTGCAACCAACACATCTTCAATTTCCATAACAAAAATAGGGAGTGTTACAAAAAGACCCAACAAGGTTATTGGGATGCATTTTATGAATCCTGTTCCTATCATGACTCTGGTAGAAATCATAAGAGGTCTTGCAACAGACGATGAAACCTTCAATACTGTAAAGGAAGTGGCAGAAAAGATGGGGAAGGTGCCTGTAGAGGCAAAAGATTATCCTGGCTTCATATCCAACAGAATTTTGATGCCAATGATAAATGAGGCAATTTATGCTCTTATGGAAGGTGTTGGGACAGTAGAGGCAATAGATACAGTTATGAAACTGGGAATGAATCATCCAATGGGTCCACTAACTCTCGCTGACTTTATAGGTCTTGATGTTTGTCTCGATATAATGGAGGTTCTCTACGAAGGATTTGGAGATCCAAAGTATAGACCTTGTCCTCTTCTGAGAAAGATGGTTGATGCTGGATATCTCGGAAGAAAAACTGGAAAAGGTTTTTACGAGTATAAGTGAGAAGAAAACAAAATCAAAAAGGTTAAAATTTTCTGAGATTTCTGATTCTCCTCTTGACAAAATTTTCATCTTGAGATTTAAATTAAACTTGACAAAAGATGTTAAATTTTGATCTTTATCTGCCAACAAAACTAATTTTTGGAATTGGTTCCATTGAAAGGCTTGGGATTGAAGTAAAGAATATTGGAAAAAAGGCTCTAATTGTCACAGGGAAAAGAAGCTCTCAGGAAAATGGAATCTTAGAAAGGGTTATAAAACTTTTATCAAAGGAGAACATTGAAAGTGTAATTTTTAGCAAGATAGAATCCAATCCTAAAAATAATATTATTGATGAGGGAGGAGAGATTGCAAGGGTTGAGAAATGTGATTTTGTAATTGGGCTTGGAGGTGGTTCCGCAATGGATTCCGCGAAAGGGATTGCAGTTGTGGCAAAGGAAGGAGGTGAGATATGGGATTATGTTCCTGATGGATTAAAAATTCCAAAGAGGATCACCTCTGCCCTTCCAATTGTTGAGGTTCCAACCCTTTCAGCATCAGGCTCTGAAGCGAATGGCGGAGCGGTTATAACAAATTCAAGGACAAAAGAGAAGATTTTTTTCCGTTCCTATCATCTTTTCCCAAAAATATCCATAATTGATCCCTCCCTTACAATTACAGTCCCTCCAGAAAAAACAGGTGAGGGTGGAATAGATATAATTTGCCATGTCCTTGATCCATATCTTACAAACATTGAACCAAATACTCCTCTTCAGGAAAGACTTCAAGAGGCTGTGATTTTAACAGTTATGGAGAATTTACCCTTGGCTATGAAGGATGGAAGAAATCTGGAAGCAAGAGCAAACCTTGCATGGTGTGCTGTTTTTGCTGTTTCAGGTTTCCCAAACTTTGGTGAAAATGCAGGTTTTCCAATGCATTCAATTGAGCATCCCATATCGGGTTTGTATGATATTCCCCATGGAAGGGGACTTTCCGCTCTTATTCCTGCTTTTCTTGAAACTGTCCTCGAAATTAATCCAAAAAGACTTCAACAAATGGGGGAGAGAATATTTAAAATTAATGAAAGCGACAAGAAAAAACTTGCCAAAGAAACCATTAAAAGAATGAAGGAGTGGCTTGAGGAGATTGGGATGTTTACAAAACTGAGAGAACTCGGGGTTAAAAAGGACTCCTTTGAAAAGATTGCTGAGGATTCCATAAGGATAAGTGGAATGGGGAGAAATTATCTTTCCAACTTTCCCCAACTTAATAAAGAAGAGATAATAAAAATTTTGAAGAGAGCCTTCTGAAAAGGAATATTTCAGAGGATTTTTAATTTATTCCCTCTGATTTTTTTAAATCCCCTGAAAATATTTACAGAAAAGGTTTTTTGCCTCCTATCCCTTCATTTCTTCAACCTCTTGACATGCATATTTTTAAGGGATAAAATGGGATAAAATGGGATAAAAATGAAGAGCTTGAGAGGAAGAGAGACAGTAAGGCTGGATGAGAGCGGGAGACTTAAAATTCCTGCAAAATTCCTTGAAATTATAAGGGAGAATTGGGGGAATGAAATATACATAACCTCTATAACAGGTAGATATGTATGGTTATTCCCTATTCCTGTTTGGGAGAAAACAGAGGATAGGCTTCTAAATGATTCACCCTTTAACCCAAAAGCTTCAAAATTTCTCGACAGAGTGAGCTATTGGGGAAAGAGTGATGAAATAGATTCTAAGGGAAGAATTCTTATTCCTCCCTATTTGAGAAAGTCTGCATTAATGGATGGAGAGGAGCTTATAGTTCTTGGAAAGATCGATTACTTAGTGGTATGGAATAAAGATTTATTTGAGAAAGAAATTCTTTCGGAGCCTTTTGATGAAAATGCTTTTTGGGAAATTATCGGAAGGAAATGAAACTTATCATATTCCTGTCATGGTTGAGGAGGTTATGAACTTTTTGAACCCTTGCTCTCCTTACACTTATCTTGATTGCACCCTTGGAACAGGAGGGCACTCCCTTGAAATTTTGAAAAGGTCTTCTCCCAATGGAAAGGTCATAGGAATAGACAAGGATGAGGAATCAATAGAGATTGCATTAAAAAGGTTGAAAGAGTTTGAGGGAAGATTCAAAGTCTTTTGTTCAGATTACAGAGAAATATTTGAACTTCCCATTGATTTTGGAGAGATAAAGGGTGTTTTAATTGATCTTGGGCTCTCCCTTTATCAACTCCAGAAACCAGAAAGAGGTTTTAGTTTCAATATTGACGGTCCCCTTGACATGAGATTTTCTAAGAAAACAGAGCTTACTGCTGAAAAAGTTTTGAACTGGTATAGAAGAGATGAGCTTATAAGGATATTTAGAGAATTCGGCGAGGTAAAATCACCTCAAAGACTTGTTGATAGAATTGTTGAGATGAGAAAGAAAAAGCCTTTTAAAAGAACATCAGAACTAAAAGAATTAATAGAAAAAATATATAGATGGAGACCTATAAAGGGTAAGACTCATCCAGCCCAAAAGATTTTTCAAGCGATAAGAATAGAGGTAAACAACGAGTTAAAGGGTCTTGATTTATTCTTAGAAAAACTCTTAATGAATTTGAAACCCCAATCAAAAGTGGTGGTAATATCTTTTCATTCCTTAGAAGAC
>Ga0123519_10002414_pt1 | contig 31562 bp, 36 predicted proteins | sample YelNatPaOPRAMG02_FD_87396 | JGI IMG/M metagenome (GOLD analysis project Ga0123519, IMG submission 87396) | Hot spring microbial communities from Yellowstone National Park - Yellowstone National Park OP-RAMG-02 (version 2) | ecosystem: Environmental > Aquatic > Thermal springs > Hot (42-90C) ... | reverse complement strand
GTCTCTTCCGGATATTCCTGGTGCCAATACTATGGCTGGCGCTGCCAGTATTATTCCATCGAGAGAATCAGGATGATTTGCGGCATACCAGAGGGTGTAGCATTCTCTTCAATCCTAATCCAGTAGAGCAGCATTAGGAATTGGGAACAGCATAATGATGAAGCCGTAAAGACTACCAAGAATCATCTTACCTCATGGTAGGTGGCCGAGATACACAGGGAGCCCCCCTCTCACATCAAGGAATTATTGAGCTATTTACAGCAGCACAGGAGTGAGGCTATACATTCTTGTTATCAACTATGCGCAATTCTTCTTTCAAGATCCTTGTAAGTTATCGTCTTCACGAACTTCTTTGCCACTTTCTGTAGTTTCTCATCTTCGGTCACTAGAATAGCATCTGTGCTCTGAGCACTAGCGATATAAGAAGCGTCATAAAACGTCAACATCTCCTTGCAGGCTTTCATGAGCGTGTTTGAGATATCTATTTTGGAAAAATCCATTGGCCGAATTATAGCTCTAATGGCTAGGTCTTTAAGAGTGACGGCAACGTCCAATGCCTCTTCAAGAGATATGGACTTCAGCAATGTAACAAGCTTCCATAGGCTATTACAAGCCTCATATATCGCAAGGTCTGTTGTAATTAGGGTTTCATGCGAGGCTTCAACTACCAAATGTTTACCACGCCTGGTGACCAGAGGAAGTAGCGCTGAGGCATCGAGAAGGTACTTCAGTGTATCTCCCTGTCCTCGCGAACTAGTTTGGCAACCAACTTAGGATCTATCTTACCGCTAAGGCGTTTCTTTAGCAGTTCCAGCCTCTCGGCGAGGTCTCTGGACTCCAACTCTGAGATATATTTGTCGAGCAACTCTCTGACCGTTTCGCTGACGTTTATATTATACTTCATTAGTTTTTCCTTAACTTCCTTAGCAACCCTTATCGTTATCACGCTCATAAGATGACTGTATTACATATTGTATGACATACTTATAAATATTATTTGCAGCCCTATCGACCAATCCCAATTCGGAATCTCTATAGAATATGGCCCCTTCTTCCCCCAAGTAGATAATATCCTCCAACCATAGATAAACGTCTGAAGGATTGACCTTGTCATTCTAGATCAATTCATTACACAGATCAATTGCTAGGCTCTGAGGAAGCTCTCCCTGTCTTTGAGGATCCTCCTCCATGCTTGAGAACCCCCGCTCTTTGATGTAGCGTTCCTCTTCGGCTTGATCACTATGCTCCCTACTTCCCTCTTTGCCAGCATGTCGCACCTTGCTAAGTATGCACTGTCCAGAGCTATCGCCTCTATGTCCTTCATGCCAAGCTTCCTCTTCAAGATTGGGGCATCTGCTGCTGCGCCATCCATAAACTCCATGCATGGTATGTTAAAAAATGGGAGCTGAATCAAGCAATGAAGCTTTAAAGCAACCCTTTTTGCGCTTTCTATGTTGCCTGTCAGATCGCGCCATCTAAGGTATGTTGAGGTAGAGAAGCGGTGGAATCTCCAGTCCATCTTCCATCTCCATCGAACAGCTTGTTCAGCTCTATGTTCAGCTTCTTGAACCATGATACTGGAATTAGCTTCATAGCTCTCCAGAGCGTAATATCGCTCGGTATTTCATCATAGCCGTACCTCTGGAACTCGCTCCAGTGGTCCCTAAGCTCCGTCACCGTCTCCTCATAAGTCAGATCGTGTCAAGCTTTTATCAGCTGGGCCTTCAGCTCGAAGCTTATCGGCCTTCTGCCGACCTGCTTCACCTCGATTGCTGGTGGCATTCTCCTGATCAGAGGTACCGCCACCGTAAGGAACTCAGAAACTAGAGCACCTTCCATCAAGCATCGCCTCCGTGGAAAGAAGGCAAAAATGAGGAGATATAGATATGAAATAGAGCCTTTGTAGGAGAAAGCTTTATTTTTAGGTCATACCTAAATTTTATACTTAGCATGAAGGCTGCATCAAAATTAACGGAAAATGAGGGCAGGTACATAATGTTTGTGTACAGAAAACAGCATGAAGAGCTAACACAGGTCAAGACAACGCTTCTTGCCAATGCTTTTGGAGTTCGGCCTGCCACAGTTACAGAGATGCTCCAAAAGCTTGCTTACAAGGGACTACTGAAATACACTCGATACCACGGAATTGAGCTGACGCGTGAGGGTGCTGCTGAAGCCAGAAGGCTTCTTAGAAATCATAGGCTCCTCGAAGTTCTATTGGCAAGGGCTCTGAACTATGATGTTCAGAATGCCTGCGATAGGGCCTCTGAACTAGATGTTTATGTTTCAGACAAACTCACCGATAGCATCTGCAAAAACTACGGATATCCTCGAATATGTCCATGCAATAAGAAAATTTTCTTAGAGGAGGAATGCATGGGGGGTTCCAGAGAGAGGGAGGATGGAAGGTAAAAGCAGATGCACATACATGTTCCTGATGGTGTTCTTCCAGTTTGGCTTTGGTCTCTAGGATATCTATTGCTTGCTTTCTTTCTCTTCATTTCTCTCAGGAAGGTGAGGGGAGATGAAAAGCGCGGAATATATGCCGCAGCAATGTCTGCAGCAATGCTTGTCGCAATGTCAATTCCTCTCGGAGTTCCATATCACATGAACCTGACCGTTCTAGCTGGTATCATCCTTGGTCCTTGGTGGGCTCTAATTTCAGATTTCGTGACAAATTTCGTGCTTGCTACTTTCGGTCACGGAGGAATAACTATAGTTGGTCTTAACACAATTGTAACCTGGATTGAATCCTTAATTGGGCTATACATTTTCAAGATGCTTGGGAGAGCATTTAAGCAAAAAAGTTGGAGATTTGCAGTGGCAGCTGGAGTATCCACATTCATAGCACTAGCACTTTCTGCATTATTGGTCATAGGCATTGTTGCAGCTTCTGGGGTAAATCCATCAGAGGAAGTACATGAGAATGAATCGATAACGATCTTTGCTTCGATCACTCTTCCAATAGCTTTAATTGGCGCAGTTGTAGAAGCTATTGTTACAAGTCTTATTGTAACATATATGAGAAAAATCGGGACAACCATAATCAAGGGGTAGCTTGAATGAGCACCATATACCTTATAGATCACTATGCAAACAATCTGAACAGCCCAATTCATAGGGCATCCGCTTTGAGCAAAATCATAGGTGCTGCCCTGGCAATTGGAACATCAATACTTACAGATTCGGTAATCGCATTAATGGTTGATTTTCTAATAATTTTGATGATGATTTTATTGGCGAGATTATCTCCATTTAGAATGCTTAAGTGGGCAATTTATCCAGCCTTCTTTGCATCAATATTTGCAGTGAGCCAGCTGCCAAGCTCTTTTATCCGCCCTCTAGCTACAATGTTAAAGGCTATAAACTCAGCCCTAATAATGCTATTTATAGCAAGTACAACACCATATCCGGAGCTATTCTCAATTTTAGGAGGTATCTCTCAAACGATAGGGAATGTAGCCTTTCTGACTTATCGCTTCTTCTTCTTGTTCATAGATCAAGCTAGCAAAAGATTTACAGCAATGAAGTCAAGGGGAGGGCTTGCAGGTGGCTGGAAAAAAAGGATCATCAACATGGCAAATTTTATGGGCTTGATTTTTGTAATTTCGTTTGAGACAAGTGAAAATGTATACTCAGCCCTAAAAATCAGAGGATATGATGGAAAAATAGTATGCAACAGAAAAATCGACATAAGATTGAGCTGGAATGATCTTCTTCCCTTTGCATTTGCTTCCTGCTTCCTCTTGGTAATGGTCTTCTCCTTACTTTTCAAGGAGCTGGTGCCAGCATGAGTGAAATCGTCAATGTAAACTGCATCACCCACAAGTATCCCGATGCAACGGAGGTTACAATTTGCGGTCTTTCATTTGTAATTCACGAAGGTGAGAGGGTTGCAATACTTGGAGCAAATGGTTCGGGAAAGACCACAATGCTTCTTCATATTGTGGGAATACTTAAACCAATGGAAGGAGAGGTAAAGGTCTTTGGAGAATCTCCTTCAAAAATTCCTCTTCATGACAAGGTTGCAATGGTATTTCAAAATGTAGATGAGCAAATAATTGGGCCAACAGTTTGGGACGACATTGCTTTCTCGCCTTTGAACTATGGTCACAGACCAGAAGAAGTTAGAGCTATGGTTGATGACATAATTAGGGAAGTCGATATTCAACATATAGCGAACAAAGTCCCACACTATCTAAGTGGTGGGGAGAAAAAGAAGGTTGCAATAGCAGGGGCCCTAATAACACATCCAAAGCTTCTAATACTTGACGAAGCTCTAACTGGCCTTGACTCAAAATCAAAGAGCGATATAATAAAACTTCTTAACAGGTTCAACAAGGAAAGGAAAATAGCTATTGCCATAACTACTCATGAGATTGATCTTATACCTCAGATAGCTGACACAGTTTATGTAATCTGCAATGGTGCCATAATTTTCAGAGGGAAGCCACTGGAGCTTTTCCAAAAACCAGAAATATTCAGAAAGGCAAATCTAGAACCTCCAGCTCTAATAGAGCTTCTCAGCGCCCTGAAGGATGAGGGTCTTCAACTTGAGGTTAAAGATGATCCAGTTGAAGCAAAAAAACAGATTCTCAAAATTTTAAGAGGGGCTGCAGGCTATACTTAATCAGGTCTTTTTTCAATAGACTAAGCTAAATGAGGCGATCGAGAAGGCTCTACAAGCCAAATTCTCTGTGTTCATCTTTTTTAGAGTAAGCCTACAAGGTTCATTTCCGCTTTATGCTGCTATACATATATTGCCGTTTTACTTGAATTGCCTCTAGGACCGACAAATTGCTGGAACTTTGGCTGCTCTCCTCGGCGCCATTCGTCACACTTCTATTCTCAATGATCGTCCTTAAGTGGCCCAGCACAAGGGCAGGTGCTGCCTCATGGTTTGTATCAGCAATCGTAGCATACATGTTCTTTGGTGCAGACATAAACCTCATAGGCCTTGCGAGCTGCAAGGGATTGTTGCTCGGCATCTACGTTTCCTATATAATTTGGTCAGGCGTTCTATTGTATAACATAGCTGACGATACTGGGGCCATAGCCGATATGGCCGCAGGATTTAGTGCTATGTCAGGTGACCAACTGATTCGTGTTTTGCTGATTGGATGGACCTTCGTGTCTTTCCTGCAAGGCATAGCTGGGTTCGGAGTTCCAGTTGCGGTCGTTGGCCCAATGTTGACAAGCCTGGGAGTGCAGCCTTTGGTCGCTGCCTCACTCGCGCTTCTAGGACACGCGTGGGCTGTCACATTCGGCTCGATGGCAACGTCGTTCCTGACGCTCGTCCTTGTCACAGGGCTAGATGCCCAACCACTTGCGCAATGGAGTGCAGCTCTATTGGGAGTTTCGTGCATTGCGACAGGTTTCTTGGTTTCTTACATGTATGGGGGTTTCAAGGCCTTGGCTCGGGGCTTTCCTGTGGTTTCGATCGTTGGTTTGGCTATGGCCCTCTCCCTTTATCTTCTGGCAGCTGTCCAAAGCTATGTCATAGCATCGACCGGAGCAGGTCTTGTTGGCTGCGCTACTCTGGCGCTAATTAGCAGGATGCCAAAATATAGGACCAAAGCTTCTGCTAAGAGGAACGGCAGCAGCCCCCTCCTCGCCTTTTTCCCATATGCAGTCCTCATACTCCTCTCAATCATCGCCTCAATCGGCCCAGTATCAGCTTCTCTCTCATCATCTATCGCACTTTCTCTGCCCTTCCCAGAAACGGAGACCTCTCTGGGTTGGAAGAACAAGGCGGTCGGATCTTACTCCACGATATATCCGCTCAGCCACCCAGGCACTCTCGTCCTTGAAGCTGCACTCATTGGCTATATCGTCTTCAGGAAAAAGGGGAAAACGAAGGATGGAACCATGGGGAGAGCGCTGGGAAAGACCGTGAAGCAGTGCCTCATCCCAACCGTTGCGACTATGACGATGGTGATGACAGCTCTCATAATGAATGAGGCAGGCATGACGTACGTTCTTGCTGAGGGTGTTGCACATGTGGCGGGAATCTTCTATCCAATCCTCTCAGTCTTCGTAGGGATGCTTGGCTGCTTCACAACTGGCAGCAACTCAGGATCGAACACTATGTTCGGAACCTTCCAAAGGGACACGGCAAGGCTGTTGGGAGTGAGCGAATATGTATTGTGCGCCTCCCAGACGACAGGTGGTGCGCTTGGAAGCATGATAGCACCTGCGAAGGTTGTGGTCGGCACATCGGTGACGAAAGCTGCTGGCAGGGAGGGGGAGGTTATCTATAGGAACATGCGCTACTGCATATTAGCAAGCCTAATCTCCAGCATCGTGGCATGGTTTGCAATTGCTTCATTGAGGGGATAGGTAAGGTTTTAGCTGATGGCAAAGCTCGATATAAGCGAAAAGGTCATTGCCCTATCGCTTCTCCTCATCGTGACAGGGCCTTTGCTCATGTACTATTCCATTGTAAACGACTCGACCTCATCTCTCTTAGCAGGGCTATTCTTGACAGCGTCCGGAATGCTGCTTGCTTTTCTTTCGCCCCAGCACAGGCATGGCTGATTAAGGAAACCCTTCCATGTTGAGTGCGTGGACTAAAACAAAAACGGAGGTTCGATTTTAGATTCTATAGTTTCGAATTGCTTGGAGAAAATTGCTCTCCTGATGCCATATTCATAAATCCTACGATCTAATTCTCTTCATCCAGAAGCTTGTGCCATCAGCTCTACAGCAAAGCTCTTAACTATTCGCCAGTATCTGTTGGGCCGGAGAATTAGATTTGTACGTTGGATTGTTGACATCTCCATTGAACTGGGAGTTCGAAAAGGTCACCAAGTGGGCAGCTGTAAATGGCTTCAAGGGCATGGAGGTCCCAGTTTCGCCGAGAGGAGGTCAAATCGACATCGGAGAGGTTCTGAAAGGAAAAGCTGGTAAGATCAGGGGCCTGCTGAAGGAGAATGGCATAGCTATTTCGAGTTTGGCCTTTTACAGCATGACGATCTTGGATAGCGCTGAGGAACAGGATTTCTTCAGGAAAACTATAGATGCTTGTTCAACTCTCGAGGTCGATGTGGCGTGCACGATCGCGGGAGCTGTCAGGGGCAAAGGAAAGAGGCAAACGCTGAAGGAGGATTTCGCTGAAGTCTTTAGCAATTTGGCAGACCATGCGAAAGCGAATGGCGTCAAGATAGCTTTGGAGAACTACTTCGCAACCCTCCTGCAGGGCCTGGACCACTTCAGGATTGCTTTCGAGAGTGTGCCGAATGAAACACTGGGCCTAAACTTCGATCCTTCCCACCTTTTCTGGCAACAGATAGATTATTTGGAAGCGGTCCACATGTTTGGAAAAAGGATACACCACACCCATGCAAAAGATACGGAGGTCCTGAACTTCAAGCTCAGAAAAGTAGGCGTTTTGGATGAGGGTTGGTGGAGGTACAGGATACCGGGCAGGGGGGGCATAGATTGGAAGGCATACGTGACAGCCCTGAAGGAAGTTGGATATGACTCTGTTTTGAGCATCGAGCACGAGGACCCTTTCTTCGGACCTGAGGCAGGATTTTTGGACGGGAAGAGATTCTTAGAATCGATCATATACTGAGTCTTGCCGGACCATTTGGGCCCATTATGGAAAAGATCTGCTCACCGCCTTCCGAAAGCCAAAAACCACAGCACTGCAGCCATCGTCTTTGCATCCCGAATTTTCCCCTGCTTGGCCATCCGCTGGACCTTGCTAAGTGCAACTGGAACGCTCCTGATATTTTCGTCCGGCTCTAGAGATGCCTTCCCTGCCACCAGTTTTTTGGCAAGAAAGACATGTAAAAGCTCGTTGCTGTAGCCTGGCGCAAGGTAGAAGGAGAGCACCTTCCTGATCTCTCCACAAGCATAACCTGTCTCCTCTCGGAGTTCGCGTAGGGCACAATCAATAGCTCTTTCGCCCTTTCGAATGGTTCCAGCTGGTAACTCCAATAGGGCTTCGCCAGCAGCTTCCCTGTATTGCTGAACAAGGAGAATCTTGCCACCCTCCAGTAGTGGTAGAATTGCTACCGCCCCAGGATGCTCTACAACCTCCCTCATCAATTTTCTTGATCTCGACCTGACCGTGTCAAGGCGGAGATTGATCAACTTTCCTCGGTAGATGACCTTGGAGGCCAAAACCTTTTCCTTCCAAATCCTTTTCATTTTCAAGCAAGCTCAACTTAGTCTCATCAGTCCTTCTCTAAAGGATTTTTGACCTTTACTCAATCCTTCAGGCCGAAGAGATTCATCGAATTTTCCTCTAAGATCAGGAGCTTGTCTTCGCTACTGATTGGCAGCCCCTTTACAAACCTTATGACTCCCTGCATGCTGGCAAGTGGCCAATCCGAACCGAACAGCACCTTCCCCTCCACATTGCCGATATATGAAATCGCAAACGCAACCTTCTCCGAAATCTTACGCAGATAAGTTGACCTGTAAGGAGCTCCGTGCTCAATGTAGAGTCCGGATAGATCTACCATCACGTTCTCATTCTTGTAGGCTACCTCTGCACCCTCTTCGATCCATGGTAGCCCTAGGTGGCACATGACCAGAACGAGGTCTGGCCTGTCAACTGCGAGTTCATCGATGTGGATCGGCCTGCTGTATTTTATCTTCCCCCGGCTGACGAGCGTGTCGCCAGTGTGGATGAACAGTGGAACGCCAAATTTCTGGCACAGTTCGAAAACACCCTCAAACCTCTTCTCCGATGGATAATAGTTCCAATAGCCCGGATACATCTTGAGCCCACGCAGTTGCCCTTTAGAAAGCTGTTCTTCGAGTCTTAGCAGGTTCGGTTTGTTCGGATCGAAGCTCCCTATAGGAATGAGGTTCTGATGCCCCTTTACAATCTCGATCAGCTCTTCGTTCGTCAGGACGAACTCAGGTACATAAGAAGCAAATGTTGCCGCTGCCCTGACTTTGGCAGCTTTCATCTCATTCAGCAAACCTTGAAGTGAAAAAACAACCTTTCCATTCGTGGCGTAGGAACGGAGAAGTTCAGATTCGAAAGCAGGATGTGTGTGGCAATCCACTACCAGATCTGTGCACCTTGGCAACGGTGAGCATCCAAGCAAGTTAAGTCTTTAAGCCAAGTGCGGTGAAAGTGGATCGGTTTCAGATGGCATCGATCGACATTGAGAAGAGACGCAGAATTCTAGATGGCATCCAGGGGGAGAAGATGCAGGCCCTGATCCTGAGGTATCCAGAGAATGTTGTCTATGCTACAAGCTACTGGCCCTGCTTTGGCTGGTCAACGTGCTTCTACCCACTTGATGGTGAACCTGTTCTGATATTGCCCGAGTGCGAGCTGCCTTATGTAGAGAAGGCCGAGTTTGGGGATTTGAGAGCGATCAGGAACGATTACGCGGAATCAACGTTGCAGATCCTTTCGCAGGTAGTTGCAGAAAGACGCCTTGAGCGAGCCACGCTGGGGGTTGAATCATCATTCGAGACCATGGCGGCAAATCATGTTGGCGGAGAGGCAAACTTTCCCAATGCTCCAAGCTTCGAAGGCATGAAGTCTAGACTTCCAGGATGCAAGATAGTGGATGCGACACCTCTCCTTTATCGGCTAAGGTCCATTAAGAGCACCCGCGAAATCGAGAAGCTTTCACTGGTCAATAAGATTGCTGAGAAAGGGCTTGAATCTGCAAGAGACGCACTCAAGCCCGGCCTCAGGGAGACAGAGTTAGCTTCTGTCGCCGAGAAGGCGATCCACACATTTGGCGTGGGATACAGGGGGACCTCAAGGGCGAGAGGGTTCGCATTCGTCATGTCCGGCCCCCTCTCGGCAGAGGCGCACATGCCTTTCAACATCTCAACAAAGAGGAGGATCAGGAGGGGCGATATCGTCCTCATGGAGTTGAACGTATATGCAGATGGCTACTGGTCCGACCTCACAAGAGCATGGACATGCGGAAAGCCAACTGCAAAACAGACCGAGATTTACGACATTGTTTTGGGTACCCAGAGGGAAGCTACAAGGAGCATTCGCGATGGAATTTCGGAAGAGGAGCCTTATCTGAAGGCCAAGAGTTTCATAGACCGTGAAGGGTTTGGCCATTATTACCCGCACGGTCTTGGCCACGGCATTGGGGCTAGGATACACGAGCCCATTCCAGCGCTCGGACCAGGTTCGAAAGGCGCATTGAGAAGTGGAATGGTTCACAGCGTGGAGCCAGGAATCTATATCAAAGGTTATGGAGGAATCAGGATAGAGGACAACGTCTTGGACAGGACAAAAGGTGCAATTTATCTTTCAACGTTTGAGAGAACTCTGGAGACGTAGAGCACCCAAACCGGAAAGCCAGAGGAAAAGTAAAGCAAGCGGTCGATGCTTCAGGCATTGTCAATGATTTTCTCAAGCACCAACCTTATGTCTTCAAATGATGTGAATGGGTAGTGCTTCAGGCCTTCCTTTTCGCAAAACGATTCCAAGTCCCCCTTCGCGAAAAGAATCTCCGCGCAGAGAGCAGCATCTCTGTCTGACAAACCATCGCCAACGAATAGGGGCGCATAGCCACTGCTCCTAGCCTCTTTAAGATATGCGGACTTGTCGTGCCCCCAATCACTACCATCCCTGAAAACAATCTTCCACGGCACCATTCCTTTCTCGAGATGGTTTGCCTCAAACCGCAGGTGGCCCAAGTGGAACCGCTCCAAGAGACTTTGGATTATCTCCTCCAAGCCATTGCTCAGGATCGTCAGCGGAATCTCCATTCCTCGACACCAATCCGCGAAGGCTGGGAAAGCTGGATCTATGACGACGACATCGCCCAGAAACTCCAATACCTTCTCCAAAGGAGCGTCCACCAACCCTATCTCCCAGGCCAACCATTCCCTTGGCTTCAAGAGGCCAGAGGCCACCTTCTCCCGCATCTCAGCCCTCTCTCTTGGCCTGTCGAAGATTCTTCCAAGTAGATCGATCGTGTCAGGGTTCGATATCGTTCCATCGAAGTCACTGAAGATCCAGATCTTCATGCCATCTGCCTCTATTGTTCGCTTTCCTTCGTCAATGCCATAAATTGGAGCTTAAATGCATGCGGCCAAATCAACAAATATTTTGCAGCTTGCGCTAAACAGATGATGAGCATATAAAAAATGGTTCCCTCTAATACACTCGCTCTCTTGCATTCACCTCGCGTAAGGGAAGGTTAACTCGGCTTCGTCTTCAGCAGAAAGCCCAGCAAAGTAACCACTATGCCAATGAAGAGCAGGGCTCCACCACCAGTCATGATTTCAGCAGCCGACTCTTGAGCCGGGACACTCATGCTGAACGTGGCAGCCGGATCGTCCTCCACCAAGACCTGGTAATATTGTATTTCGAGCAAGTGCCTCCCAGCTGACAGAGTGGTCTCGGAAGATTCAGACGTATTCGGGTCAGGACAGTAAAGGTCGTTGAAACTCGCACCATCTATCAAAAGCGCAATCGAACCGTCATCTCCACCTATCGTAAATCCAACGTTCGTGGTTTGGAGGACATTTATTTCCATGACAGCCTTGAATCCTATGGGCTCGGGCCTCGTGGCTGGCCCGAGTGGATCGTAATTGAAGTTTGCTGGAAACGTTGCAGTCTCTATGACTTCCCCCCAAGTACCATATGTGTCCCTCATGGTATACCAAGTTACTTCCCACTGTCCAACTTCGACAGATGTTGCAGCTGACTGAAAACCGTAGCCCAGTAAGGCAGCTCCAAGCACGAGAATAACCAATCCCCCCGCCAGCAGTCCCTTGCGCATGTCCAAACTTAGAATCGCTGTCGGACATAAAAAGTTTTTCCAGAAACATGATTCGAACTCAAAGGCCTTGATGGATGCCTGTATGACCTAAAGGTGGCTCGTGTGCAGTACATTTCAGAGCCTTTTTACCCTCCGTATAGTGTATCTTTTCGAAGGTTATGCGCGCAATGCAAATGCAACCGGAAAAGACTTTAAGCGCTGACCGGATCGAGGAAGCCTCGAAACCCTGCGGGGGTAAACGCGGGGGTAGCCTCTGCCCCCATTGCCGAGCTAGGTCAAAGGTCCACGACCAAAGGCGAAGGACTCAAGATCCTTTCGCGAAGGCGTTCATGGGTTCAAGACGGCGCGCAAATTGGCCGTGAAACTCCCATCCCCCGCACCTTTTACCTCATTCCTGCTTTTTTCCTTGAGCGATTATGTTCACGACAATTTGCCATGCCTAGCAATCCTACTTTATCTCTAGACTTTGCACCTTTTCTTTAATTATTTTCCAGGCTTCTGCAAGAGCTTTCACATGCTTCTCTATCTCATAGAGCTTGCCGTATGGCCCTCAGCCTATTCTTGCTGAATGATGCAACCAGTACTGCCTATCTCTCATCAGCTGTATCTTGACCTTAAATTTCTCTTCTACTTTCCTTACTACTTGCTCTACAAGCTCATGGGCTTATGATGGCTTCCTTGTATAGCTCTTTAGCTCCCTGAGCAGTAATTTTTCTTGTTATCTTCTTCCCCATCTCCGTTGTATAAGCCTGTACTCCTCCATGCTTTTAGCAGTTATCGTTTTCAGGTCGTCTGACATCAAGTTGATTCTGTCGTTTGTGCCTGACATCGAGGCAATGACCTTATGAGGTGGACAATTTTTAATCTACTGTAAATAGATGTGCCATGTCGTCTCCCGCTTCCTCCTCGAGCGCATAACCTGTGAAAAATCCTTTATTCTTCCATCTGGTAAATTAAGCCTGAGAACTGAATTATTCACACCTTATGCGCGCTTAGGCTTCTTTCGAATATTCCTCTTCGGGAATCAAAAATCGCATTCGGTCCATTTCCATCCCATTCTTGAAGCGTTTTCTGTCATCACCTTCAGAAAGCGATATAATCGCCACCCTGAAATCTTCTTGCCAAATGAAAGCTGCAGAAAAAGGTGTAAGGCCCGTCCGGATTTTCAACACGATGAGCCGGAGGAAGGAAGTGATCAAACCACTGAAGGATAAAAGGATAGGGCTTTATACGTGCGGCCTCACCGTTTACGACTACGCACACATAGGAAACTTGCGCACATACATTTTCGAGGACCTGCTGAGGAGGGTTTTGGAATACAATGGGTACAGGGTGAAGCATGTCATGAACATCACAGACGTTGGGCACCTAACTTCGGACGCTGATGTTGGAGAAGACAAGATGGAGGTGGGCGCCAAAAGGGAAAGGAAGACAGCTTGGGAGATCGCCAACTTCTATTCGGAGAAGTTTTTCGAGGACATTGATGCTTTAAACATAGAGAGGCCCCACATAGTTGCCAAGGCTACAGATCACATTGGCGAAATGATCGAGCTGATCCAGAGACTGGAGAGGAAGGGATTCACTTACAAGATAGACGACGGGGTTTATTTTGATACATCCAAGGTCAAGGATTATGGAAAGCTGGCCAGGCTTAAACTTGAAACGCTCATGCCAGGAGCCAGGGTAGAGGTCAATCCCCAGAAGAGAAACCCGCATGATTTTGCGCTCTGGAAGTTCTCTCCGAAGGATGTTAAGAGAGACATGGAATGGGATTCGCCTTGGGGAATTGGTTTCCCAGGATGGCACATCGAATGTTCAGCCATGTCTATGAAATACCTTGGTGAAAGTTTCGACATCCATTGCGGAGGCATAGACCACATACCGATACACCACACGAACGAAATAGCACAGTCCGAAGCCGCAACTGGGAAGAGGTTCGTCAAATACTGGGTGCATGGAGCCCACCTCATAGTGGAGGGCAAGAGGATGGCAAAGTCTCTAGGTAACTTCTTAACGCTCAAAGACATAATCGAAAGGGGGTATGACCCGTTATCCCTGAGGTTTTTTTATCTTCAGGCCCATTATAGAAGTCAACTTAATTTCACTTTTCCCGCTTTAGATGCGGCGCAGAGCGCACTGAACTCAATATACGACTTCGTTCGAAGGCTTGGAGCCTGCACGAAAGGTATGAAGAACCCAGAAGTAGCGATATTTACGAGGGACCTGAGAAGGAAGTTCGTGAACGCAGTAAATGACGATTTGAATACACCAAAGGCATTGTCCTATCTTTTCAATTACATGAAGCGGCTCAACAAGTTGATAGACAAGGGAAGAGTGGGAGGCTCGGATGCCAAGGTAGCGCTTAAGACTATTTTAGAATTGGATCGCGTGCTGGGGCTGAACCTCAAGCGCTTATTGAAGGAAGAGCTTCCGGAAGAAGCTTCAAAGTTGATTAGGGAAAGGGAAGAGGCTAGAAGCAGGAAGGAGTACGCAATAGCTGATGCAATAAGGGAAAGGCTCAGGAAGGAATTCGGCATAGCTTTGGAAGATACCAAAGAGGGTGTCAGGTGGAAGAAAATCAGCTAACATCCAGCTCCTATGGAAGCCCGCCATGCCCAATCCTTTTTCGGCAATGCTTACTCTGTTTGTTGGCAGTATCTTATGAACTAAAATTTCTGAACCAAAGCGATTTCTACGATCAAGGCATGTGCCATTCATCCATAGATCAAATAGAAGTTAAATTAGCAACTTTGCACGGCGTGGTAAGCGATGAAGGTCGCTATAGTGGGAAATGGTGTGGCCGGTATCTCGGCTGCAAGCATGCTGGCTGGAATGCCAGAGCTGAGCATCGACGTATTTTCAGAAGAGGAATACCATTGCTACAATAGGCCTCTCCTCCTCGAATTTTTGGCCGGTAGGATCGCATTCGATAGAATCTTCATCCATCCAGAAGAATGGTATGCCGAGAAGGGGATAAGCGTAAGGCTGCGCGAAAGCGTACTTGCTCTTGATCCAAGCCGAAAGGAGATCTCCATTAAAGGTGAAAAATTAAGTTTTGACAAATTGCTTCTATCAACGGGCTGCAGAGCTAATCTTCCAACCATCAAGGGGATAGAGAAAACAGGAGTTTTCACTCTTCGAACAGCTCGCGATGCGCTTTCGATCCGCGAGCACTCTAGAAGTGCGCGCAGGGCCGTAATTATCGGAGGCGGGCTTCTGGGCCTTGAGACCGCGGGAGCCTTACGTTCTTTGGGCCTTGAGGTAACGGTAGTGGAATTTTATAGCCAGCTGCTTCCAAAGCAATTGGACAAGGAAACTGCTCAGTTGTTAACTAAAATGCTTGAACGAATGGGAATAAGGATCATTGTGGGGTCTGAGGCGGAGGCCATCGTTGGAGATAGGAAGGTAGAACGGCTCCTCCTTAAAGATGGCACAGGTCTTGAGGCTGACATCTTGGTAATCACCACTGGCACAAGACCTCGCACAGAGTTGGCTGAAGCAGCTTCGATCAAGGTCAATAGAGGGATAGTCGTAGATGATCACATGCAGACAAGTGAAACCGATGTGTACGCATGCGGAGACGTTGCTGAATATGAAAAGAAGATCGAGGGCATAATTCCAATTGCATTGGACCAGTCAAGGGTCGCTGCATCTAACATACTGGGAAGGCCTATTACCTATCAGATGGTGCCTCATCCATTCACTCTGAAGGTCGAGGGCATAAAGCTCGCTTCGATCGGGGATGTACATTCGACTGGAGGGGATTACGAGGAGAGAAAGAGCATCGATTCCGAAAGGGGCATCATGATCAAGTTATTTTTCAGAAGAGAAGTTCTGGTAGGCGCTATACTTCTCGGTGAATTGATGGATCTTCGAGCGTTGCAGAAGCTTATTGTGCAAAAACAAGATGCTTCAAAGCTCAAGAACTCATTTCTCCTCGATCTTGGCAAAGATGTTTAGACCAACAAGAGCAGCCTGAAATTGCACACCAGGATATGGCATGAACCTATTGAAAAGTAAATTCTAGCTATTTATGAAAATGATACTTCTCACTAATCCTCCTTTTTCAAGTCAGTACGATTTTAGCATTGCGAAGTATGTTATCGATCTGGCCATTTTTTAAACCCTCACCGCCAACAGCGCTGTGGAACTCTATAATTTCATGGGCATCAACGACATCGTCTTGTCCATGGCATCGATTGAAATTGATTTTCTGCAAATGCGTTTCCTGCAACTATCCAATTGGAAAGTAGTGCCATCGTAGCTAAGCCATCAATGCATCCTTACAGGATAATCTTTAGAATTGGAAAGTTCTGGAGGATGCGGTAGGCGGGAAGCTCAAGCTCTCAACGAGCCATTTGAACCCGCGTCATGGCCGTTCCGCCAATATGATGGCAGGACCAGATCTTAGACCAGGCAATCCAAACCTTCGAAGTTGATTTTCTGGACGACTACCGCACAGCTCACACCGCGAGAAAGGTGCAAGATATGTTTTGCGTTCGGGTCGATTCGCATCATTTCTTGAATGGCGGAGCAATCGATTCTAAAAAGAGCAAGGAACATTTCATGTACGACATTGGCTTGGGACCGAACGCTAACAAACGCATCGTATGTCCTTCCTCAGGTGCTTTGGCACCAGGATTGGGAGGAATCTAGCTCGCGAAAATACCTTTTTCGTCCCGAAACGAGGCTTTCGCAATCATTCCATATCTCCTGGCATTACAGATGCTGCCTAGAGCGATAGAATTGGGTAAAATTTGGGTAATAGTTTAATAATCAAACACCCTTGCAACCCCTCTACGTGGTGGTCCCGGTGCTCAAAGACCTTATAATACCCGGCAATGAAGGACCAAGGTTCATCTTCTTCGGCGGCAAGGGAGGTGTTGGCAAGAGCTCGATAGCGGCGGCGACCGCCGTTTGGCTTGCGAAAAAAGGTTACAAGACGCTTCTCGTTTCGACCGACCTCCAGAAGAGCCAGAACGACATCCTGCAGCAGGAGATTGGGGGCCAGGAGACGGATGTCAAGGGAGTCAGAAACCTGAGGGCCATTAATGTGGACGCAAAGGAGAGCATAAGGAAGCACCAGCTGGAGGTGATGAAGAAGATAGAGTCTCTGAAGGGCGATGACTGGGAGATCCAGTTCCTGAAGGAGCACTGGGAGAAGAACCCAATACTCCCCTGCGAGACCGCCTCCTACAATGTTTTCGTCGAGTACCTTAACTCCAACTCTTACGACGCCATAGTCTTCGACACAGCTCCAGGAGGTCACAACTTCGAGATGATCGGCTACCCTTGGAGGCACCTAAGCAACCTGAAGCGTAGCATCCTTGCGAAGAAGGAGGTTGCAGACATAACGGGCAAGGTTGCTGAGATAGAGCTTCTGGAGAAGATGAGCGAGGACAACATGAAGGCGATAGAGAAGCTGAACTCCGACCAGACGACTTACCTTCTCGTCCTGCACCCCGAGATGCTGCCTGTCTACGAGGCGAAGAGGATACAGGAATCTTTGCAGCCCTACGGCATAAAGGTCAAGGGGATCGTGCTGAACGAGGTACTGCCAAAGGAGCACTGCACAGGAGAGTTCTTCTCGAAGAGGAGGAAGCTCCAGGAGAAGTACATAGATCTCGTGAGGAAGGAGTTCCCGGAGTTCGAGATCGGCGAGGTGAGCATGCTTGAGACGGAGGTCGTTGGCCTAGAGGCGGTCGAGAGGGTGGCCGAAACGCTTTATGGAAAACCAACATGAGGGAGGTGACTGGCGAGAATGAAGGACGAGGGGAAGGAAAAGAAAACAGAGGCAAAGGTCGTGCTTGATGTATTTCCAACCGGAATCTGCGGTTGCGGACAGAGGGAGGGGGAGAACGCCGAACTCTTCAAACTGGTCAGGGAAGTTAAGGAAGATTTCAAGGGATTGGTTACTGTGAATGTAGCAGAATATGGGACAAAGATCGACGAAGCATTCGAAAGACTTAACGAGGTGCTCGAGGCGAGTGGAAAGAGAAGGCTTGCAAACCTTGGGCTCGGGTCGCAGCTGTTCAGGACGCTGATACCTCTGATCGCCGTGAATGGCAAGATGGCATTCGTCTCAGAGGTTCCAAAGAAGGAGGAGCTTTATGCCAAGATCAACTCCGCCTTGAAGCAGTCCTCTAAGTAGCGAGCGAATCTGTTTCCAGCCAACATCAAAAAGGATCATACCCCGATACATGTTTTCTTGAATCCTGTAGGGGCAGCATATCAGATAGCCTATTCACTGATAGCTATTATTGGACTCTTTAGACTCTTCAACTACATGTTCGCAAACAGTAAAAATGTATTACCTTAGACACACCTGCGTAATTTCTTTTGCCTTTTCATACGAAAGATAAAAATCCTGTAATTGTAACTGCTGCTCGTTGGTATAAATGATCAAGAACGATCTGACAGAAGTCTTGACCTTGCTCCGGATTCAAGAGAACAAGCTGGAGGGGGTCGCAAACCGATTTTCGGATAGAGGAAAGCAACTTTTCGAGAAGTGCATATTGGCGCAGCAGCAGAAAGATTACGGAAGAGCTGTGGTGTACGCTGAAGAGATCGCCCAGCTCAGAAAAATGTCAAAGGTTGTCCTGAGGAGTCAACTTTCTTTGAAGCAGGCAGCCCTGAGGATCGAAACGCTTCACGACTTCAAGGACGCCGGTGCTGTCCTAGGTCCTGTCTTGAATCTCGTTGGCCAAATCAGCAGCGATCTAAGGGGCGTTGTTCCAGAAGTGGCAAGCGGATTGGAGCGTGTCGACGACATGCTTGAGACCTTGATGGTCGAGACCGGAAGCGCAGGTGGATTCTCGCTGGACGAATCAGCTCACAGCGAGGAAGCAAAGAGGATATTGCAAGAAGCTTCCGAGATCTCTGCAGCACGCATGAAGGGAAGGTTTCCAGATCTGCCTGAAGATTACAGCCACCTTGAGGAAAAGTCCGAGGCTACAAGCCAGTAAATGCCAAAATCATTTTCATGTAGGCGATCGGTTTATCTTATGATCTAGGTAGCCAAGCTCCGCGATGGCCGATACTGTGCAGCTTCACGTAGGGCTGGACGACACGGACTCTCTAGCCGGAGGCTGCACGACTTTCCTCGCTTCTTTGATAGTGGAGGTCCTTTTGAAAGAGTTCAGCGCCAAATTCACCGACTATCCGCTGCTCATCAGGCTAAATCCAAACATCCCTTGGAAGACTAGAGGCAATGGTGCTGTTTGCCTCCGTGTGAAAGTGCCATATGGCAAAGTCGATGAGTTGAAGAAGCGCTTGGTCGAGATGGTTGAGGAGCACTCTGACATGCAGGCCTCCGAGACCGATCCAGCAATCGCATTCTGGGAAGGCAATGACATTGGGGATGGCTTCAGGAGATTCTACGATGAGGCCCTCAGGAAGGTCATCCCCCTCGAACGTGCCCTGAATTTTTCCAGGCAAATGGGTTGCGAGGTGCACACATACAAGACTGACAAGGGCATCGTTGGCTGTTTAGCAGCGATAGGCTCGCATCTCGATGAGGACTTCACCTTTGAGTTGATATCATACCGAAGCAGAGACTACTGGGGAAAAGAGAGGAAGTTTGACAGGGCTTCGGTATTGGCCATGGATGCGGCAATGCATGGAACCTTCAATAATGTCGATCCTGAAACCGGGAGGATTTTGATCGCCCCCCATGGCAAAGATCCTGTCCTCTTGGGGATAAGGGGCGAGGATCCAGCAACAGTCCTTCAAGCTTTCCGCTCTCTGATCATTCAAGAACCAGTTGAAAGATGGACGATCTTCAGGACCAACCAGGGCACGGATGCCCATCTGCCATCCATTCCAGCAGCGATATCTTCGGTCGAACCATTCGAATCTGTCTGCATCGAAGGCTCTGTCAGCGAGCATCCTCGGAGGATCCAGGGAGGACACGTGATCTTTTCGGTAAGGGATGCAACAGGAGAGCTCGAGTGCGCAGCTTACGAGCCTACCGGTAGCTTCAGAGACTTGGTTTCAAGCCTCTTGCCTGGCGATCATGTAAAGGCGTACGGAGGGATCAGGTTGCTTGATGGCGGTAGAATCACCCTAAACATCGAAAAGATCGAGGTCGTCGAACTTGTACAGGTCCTCCTTTCCGTTCCTCCCACGTGTCCCCGCTGCGGAACCAAGTGCAAGTCATCCGGCTTGTGGCAGGGATACAGGTGCAAAAGATGTGGTTTATGGTTGCAGAAACCAGATGTGGTAAAATGCAGTAGGGATATTCAAGCGGGCGTTTACCTCCCTCCACCGAGGGCCCACAGGCACTTGACCAAGCCCCTTTGCAGGTACAGCATTAAGCCGAAGGAGTACCGCAATGCCGAACCCATCGAACCTTGGCACATGCCCTGACCTGCCACAAATTGCTGGAGAGCAGCACCGCCCTACTCAGGCTGCCGTTTAATGTCGAGATACGAGATCAGGTACTTGAAGGCTGCCAGTCCGGCCCGCTGGCTCAGTTCTGGATTCTCGCATGGTACAACCACTCCAATGCTGTCCAAGCCACATATTCTGGCGAGTCCAACCATAACTCCAACGTATCCACGAACAACCTTTTTTTCCAAAATTGTTGCTCCATAGACGGCTGCCTTCCTTGCCAAAGATGGGCGGGAAGCAAAAACCTTGATCTTTTCCATTTCACTCCCAATGGTCCCATCGATAGCTATCAGCTGGGCCGCTCCAAGCCTCTTCGCAACAGATACTACGTGCTCGATTGTACTGTAAAACTGTCTGGCATCAAACTGGTTCGCGATAGTGTCTCCAGTGATAGCCAAGATCTTTGGAACATGCTTTTCGGATAGGTAATATTCGATGGTGGGCATTCTACCGAAACCATCGCCTTGCGAGATCAAGACACTTGGAAGGGCTGGAGTAGAGCACTCACCGACCTTTTTAGCATGCAAAAGGTCGATCAGGAGGCTCAGGCAGATCTTGCCGACACTCCCCCAGCCATATATTCCAAATACGGCCGTCGAACCTCTGGCGTCGACATTCGGTTCGATCCTTTCGAATAGAGCCATTCCATATTACCCTAAAGGCTCTTGAACTTGTCATAGAATTCCATTAGAACCCTTGTCCTCTCATTCTCCATGTTGAGGGCCAGAATCTTCATCTGATCGCCAACCGTATCCATCCTTACAAAACCCATCTCGACCAAGGGCTTCATAATCCTTGAGACCGTCGATGCTGAGCACCTCATTTCTCTCGCCAGTCCAGCTTGGCTATAAACCTTAGAGCTGTTCGACAATAGGAGTTCGAGCGCGCGAGTCTGCTGCCTGCTTGCAAACACGGAGGCAAGTTTTGGCATGGCGCAATTGATAAAGCACTTGGAGATAAATAAATCCCTTTGCTTTGAAATTTTGGGCCTAGTCTATTCCCTCCACTTGGCATGCGCCAATCTGAGGCTCAAGAGGCCATATGGAAGATTTTCCCACCATGGCTAAATATACAAACAACCCAAAGGAGAAGCACATGGAATGGGACTACAACAAAGCATGGTACCATGGTTCACCCCTTGAGCTTAAGATTCTCAGAAAAGGGAGCACGATCACACAGGGTCGCGAATTGGCAATGGCATTTTCCCACAGTGGTTTCGATATCGGATGACGGGAAGATTAAGCATGATGGCAGGGCTCCAGGTTTCCTCTATTGCATCGCAGAGGATATAGGATCGAGAGACATTCATCCCCACCCGCATTCATCGATAGAATATGGGAAAGAGTGGTTGACCGATCGAGATCTGAAAGTAGTATTGTTATGTCCAACTTGCGTTTTGGAGAAGGAGATGTTAACGGAGAAGGAGGTGAACGATCTAAGGACGAAGGCATGCTCAATGAATCAACAAACCAAACGATAGAGCGACTATTGCATTGGGCTTGCCTGCTATTGGCGCATTTAAATCCAATTTTGGCCCGAAAAGCCCAATCGTTAAGATCGCTATGGCAAGGCTCATCTCAAGCGGAAACGAACTGTTTCAAAACCGGTCAAACAAATGGCCTAAATCATGCATTATATTTTGTTTGCTTTTCAGCGTGAAGCGCAGCTTAAGACCATAAAATGAAGACCTATTCCGTCATTATGAATATCAATAGTATTCGGAGCATTGTGCTTAAGTGTCAAGAGGAAAAAATATAACCTTTCTGGACAGCGTCTTTCAAAGGTGTGTAAAGGTAACATGGTGTTGGACGTAGTTTGCAAAATGGAGATCGATGAGAAGACCGCCAGGTGGAAGTCCGAACATGATGGAAAGACCTACTACTTCTGTTCGCCGATTTGCAAGCAAAAGTTCGACAGAAACCCAGAGAAGTATATAAAATCCAAGTAAAGTGGAGCTGTAGCCTGATTTGCAAGAACAAAAGTATAGTAGAGGCGCTCTAGCAGAGAGCAAGGTATTCAAGGAAAGGGTAAAGCGCGCCTGTGCTTTGATGGAAGGAGCAGGCCTCGATGCGATCCTCCTAACAAAACCTCAGAACATGATGTATCTCGTAGGGGACGGTAGGCTGTGCGCTTTCGCTATAGTCTCGAAAGGATGCGCTACATACGTCGGGGTGCCCAAGACTGACCTCGAAGACATGAAGAAGTCTTGTGCATCGGAGCACATTTTCGGATTCGAAGATGAAGTTGGAATGCTTCATTCACTGATGCAAATTTGGAAGGAGCTTGGACTGGAAAAAGGAAAAGTGGGCGTTGAGAACACTTTCCTGAAGGTGTCGATGCTTGAGATGTTCAAGCATCCACATGCAAAGCCTGAGAAGCTCGAGTTCGCTGATGCAACCCCTATCATGACCGACCTAAGAATCATAAAGTCCAGAGAAGAAATAAAATTAATCAGGAAAGCGTCAAGAGTAGCTGACGCCGCGATGGATGCTGCAATTAAGGCAATCAAGCCTGGCGTAGCTGAAACGGAAATCGCTGCAGAAGCTGAATACGTGATGAGGAAGAATGGTGCTGAAGAATTCTACAGAACTTATGTAGCCTCTGGTCCTAGGTCGTCGATAGCCCATGGACTGGTAAGCCACAGAAAGGTGCAGAGGGGTGATTTGGTCATGATTGACCTTCACCCAACAGTGAACGCATATCATTCAGACCTTTGCAGGACAGTCTGCGTTGGAAAGGCCTCTGAGAGGAAACGCAGGGCCTTCGAGGTATATTTGAGGGCCCAAAGAGAAGCAGTAGAAGCCGTTGCTCCCGGCACAACAATGACAAAGCTCGAGAACCTTATGCACGCTATTTTTGAAAAGGAAGGTTACGAAGAGTACTTTATCGGTCCTCCCATTCATGGTGTGGGCTTGGAGTTCGAGGAGCCTCCACTACCCGCTGGACATGCCTTCTTCCACGGAGAGGAACCTAAGGATGAGTTGAAGCCCGGTATGGTATTATCAATCGGAAACTGCGGTCTCTACCTAGGCGAATTTGGGGTGAGAGTCGAAGATACTGTGGTGGTCAAGGACAAGGGCCATGAAGAGCTCACCACCTACCACAGAACGTTGAGTTGAATTTCCATCGATCAAGAACGGAAAAGATTACAAAATCAAAAATTTTTACATGGTCAAACCTCTACGCCATAAACTCCGTCGCGCTGAAGTGGAGGTATAAGGTCAAGTTTCTAATTAACTATCTCACCAGCGATCAGCTCCATCGGAGCCATGTACATTAGGGCACTTGCCTCTGCGGGAATGGATAGCGATTCTACTTCCCCTCTAGAAGCGAATGCAGATGTTTAACCTATTACCTTACATACATTCTGATATCGGTGGCGCAAGCATTCGAGATGGTAAGCAATACCCCAATCTTCAAGTTTTTCTTCCTCCCCTCCCATTGACCACAAAAATCCACGGATAAGTTTTAACGAAATGCATGAAGAACTATGGTGATCTTGAAATACGAAAAAGAGAAAAATTTCATGTCGGTATGCCCTAGCGAAGAACAGCATACACATGACCGATGGTGGATTCGCCTCTAAAACTAACGACACATTTATAATTAGCGACGATTTTCACTACTGAGAAACTGCTGGAACTCATTCAATATCGCTGCTTCAAAGAATCTTTAAGCGTCTTGGATGCCAATATTATGCAAAGTATAACCGCCACGAAGAATGGAAGGAACAAGAAAGCGAAAAAGAAAAGATGGGGGTTCATGTTTGGAACCATCCTTCGGACATCTGGCATGGGCAGAACGCCCTCCAGGAATGGAAGACCGTATACTAGTATGAGAAAGGGTAGGAAAACGATCAGCATCATCCACAAAAAGTTCTTGTCCTTGGATCCCTTATCGATTGCTTCACCCAAATCAAAAACCTGAAAATATGAGCGCCCTCTCATTTTATAGCTTTTTCCATCAACCATAAAGCATCGATTTGGAAATGGATCACAAATCTATGGCTACAGGGATTATGAATCGTACTGGTCATAAAAAGTGGATATGATAACTTACGATGTGAAAGAGGCTCAAAGCATCTTGCTTTTTACCTCCGCATCGGGCATCTTTCCTTCTGCTCCCTGCCACCCTGTGAGGCTCTACGAGATATAGAAGGAGCACTCGCGAAAGCATGTAACAGTATTCAATGCCATGCGCGAAACCAAATGGTCCATATGTAACGTTATACCGCTCTATGCAAATAAAGGTGCTGGAGGCGGGAAATTCGCGCTTTTCAAGCGCTTCGAGCCCGCGATTTCCAGATATCTCCCAGATTATGAGTCGCGTCTTTGTTCTGGCGCTCTAGTCTTTGGAAGTATCTGACCAGGCTACTCTCCCAGCGCCTTTGGCGCGGGTCTGAGCCACTCCAGCAGGTTTATGTTACAAAAAAGATCGATTAAAACTTTTTCCGGATCTGCACCGGATTGCCATTCTTTTGCATCCTGCCAGATGCTTCAAGACCAGGCTGCTCGCTGCCCCTGACCGTCCTTGAAGAATCCTTGTACATCCCTTGAAATGAAACTATGCCCCTCTTCCTTTGCATGAAGCGCGTATTCAGGTAGTAGTTTAGGGCGGAAGTTTCCAACATGGCAAGGGAGTTGGTGATGAAGGCTTCGCTCTGCAATCTCTTCATTGAAATTCACCAAGGAGCATAAGGGCGCAATGAACAGCAGGATGCCTTGAATTCATGAAATAAAGCTGGTAATCTTTATAAGTGGTATTAGGTTTTACTAGATATTGGCGATGAAGCTCGCCTTGGCTGGCTATGTTGCCTAAACCGCCCTGGCTTCAGTGCACATGGGGCTGATAGCTTCTACCAAGGACCGGCGACTAGCTTGAATGAAGGGTGGTTTGCGGGTTCAGCCCGAGCGACATTGAATGGCATGCCGCCAAATAGTGGTGATACTGCTTGGTTAGAGACTGTCAAAAACTATGTCTTACTAAGGCAGAATGAGGATGGTGGATACACTTTCTGTCAGGGCGCAGAGTCGAATGCCCAAGATACTTACTACGGTTTAGCGATATTGCGCTTGCTGGGTGCTCAGATGCCTAATATCCAGCGAACCATAAAGTGGCTTCGCGCATTTCCAGCAAATGACCTTTATTCATACTACTATGTCTCCAAGGCATTGGATCTCTGCGGAGAGAGAGTCGGAGAAGAGCTGGCAACACAGGTCCTTTCCCTTCGAAGAACCGATGGTTCTTTTGGAACGGTAGATGTGTATGTTGAGGTCGCTTCAGAATTCGAGTCAGTTTTCATGGCCACAGAACTGCTTGGAATGATCGCTTTTACAACAGACATGAGAACAACGATTGACTTTTTGCTTAGATATCAGAATGATGATGGTGGATTTGGAGCTCATGGTCGATCCAACCTCAGGTCCACATTTCACGCTATAGCCTCACTACGCAACCTTGGCTATCCCACAAGATCTCTGCGGGAATCTTTGAGCTATGTAAGGTCCTGTGAGAAGCCCTCAGGCGGCTTCACCGTTGTACCGCAGAGTTCAACGCCCTATATGGAGGACATCTACTGTGGAGTTCAATCGCTCGACCTCATGGGGGAGAGATGCGCATATCCTGAACAGACCAAAAACCTCGTGCTAAGGTGCTTCAATTCGAACGGTGGATTCAGGCGCTCAATCGAGCTCGGAATATCAACCTTTGAGGACACATACTTTGCTCTAGCTGTTCTGCAAAGGCTCGGTCTATTCTCTTGGTGAGATCATGAGTGAAAAAGAACTAGCTGAAAAGGTAAAAGAGCTTGAGAACAGGCGATCGCAGCTACGCAAACGTTACGAAGAGCTGAGTAGTAAGTTAAGGTCCTCGCACGATGATATAGAGAGCTACAAGATTCAAGCCGATATGTTAAACGTAAGCACAGCGCTGAGCGGCATTGAGGAAGAGCTCCGAAAGCTCGAGTCGCGATTGAGAGCGTTCCAATCATCACCATATGGCAAGAAGCATGAGAGCATAATCTTGTCTGGATGTCTCACATTGGAGCGGCACGTGAACGAGCTGAGAGCAACACTTCTGGAGGGCAAGCCACCTGAGTCAGCTGGTATAGCTGGTAGGGCTCTAGCGCTGCCCCCTCAAGAGGCAGATCATGCAAAGAGAATGATCGATGAACTAGCCAGAGAGGTCAGCAAGCTCAAGGAGAAATTTGGTCATGGTCTCACAAACGAGACACCTAGTCTTCTGCTTACCTACATGTGGGCAAGTATACTGCTTGGAAAAATGGAGGGCGTAGTAGAAGCACTGAAACCTGCAGTGCTTGAGAAGAGATATGGTGAGATGCCTTCTCAATACAAGGATTTCCTTGATGAACAGCTGCCGGAAATCGAGAGAAGGATAGTGGAGCTCCACAAGCGATACACGACATCGAAGATGTATGAGAAAGAGGGTTGAATAATACAATGGAAGCCAAAAGGCGAATAACTGATAGAAGGCATTGGTTGAATAAGAACGTCGTAGCGATGGGCTTCACAAGCCTCTTTAGCGACATGGGCCACGAGATGGCTACGTCAATTCTCGCCCAATTCATAACGATCGAGTTACAAGGCTCAGCAGCTTTCCTGGGCCTCATCGAGGGGCTGTCGGACTTCTCATCAAGCTTCATCAAGATGTACTCAGGTTGGTTCAGCGATAAGCTTGGGAAGAGAAAGCCATTGGGTGTACTAGGGTACGCTATGACCGGCTTTGTAATCCCTACCTTCGCTATTGCAACCAACTGGTTCCACGTTCTAGTGAGCAGAGTTGTCGGTTGGATCGGAAGGGGCATAAGGGAAGCACCTCGCGACGCCCTCCTGGCCGACTCTGTGGAGCCCAGCAACTACGGCCACGCCTTCGGGTTCCATCGCATGATGGACACTCTTGGTGCCATCATCGGGCCTAGCATAGCGTTCTTGTTTCTTCCAGTATTTGGTTTTAGGAATGTCTTCTGGTTATCATTGATACCTGGAATCCTTTCTGTTATGGTCTTCACAGTTTTCGCAAAGGAAGCTCTAAGAGTAAGAAAAAGGGAAGAAAGAAAGTTTTGGGGGGACATAAAGGGTCTTCCGAGGCGATTTAAGCTCTTCCTCTTGGCAGCGGGAACATATGGCATAGGTAATTTTGCGAATACCTTCTTAGTCCTAAAGACGGCCGAATCTTTCGTGCCTACTATTGGAATAATGGGTGCCAGCACACTTGGGACTATACTCTACGTTTTTCTCAATATCGGGTCTGCAATATTTGCCTATGTTTTTGGAGCGCTGGGCGACAGGTACAACAAGGGAACATTGCTCGCCTTAGCTTACCTCATCTTCAGCGTGTACTGCATTGGATTTGTGGTTTTATCGCCAACAGTTTTAACTTACGCATCTCTCTTCCTCCTCGCTGGTGTTGAAACAGGAGCGATCGACTCTACTGCTCGGGCATACGCAGCAGAGTTGTTGAGTGAGAGGGAGAGGGGAACAGGTCTAGGGGTAATGAGCACGATCGACGGCGTTGGTGATTTCGTGTCTAGCACCATTGCTGGAAGCATCTGGGCATTGTGGTCTTCAAGCTTCACCTTTTTATATGGTAGCATATTTGGATTTGTGGCAATGGCTGTAATGTTAATGCTTCACTTTGATTAATCGCAACTTCAGAAGAGTTTGGATCACCATCCGATATTATTTATTTTCACCAGATTGTTACATAGGCTGCTTAAGCAATTCGATACTTACTCTCCGGTTAAATGTTCTGTGTTCTTCCAGCCATTCTTGCTGCGTCCTCATACATCTTAACCGTGTGAAACGCAACCATTACCCTCTTCTTCTCTTGCATGTGTTTTCTGGCAATTCCAACTACCTTTTCCATCTGCTCACCCTTTAGGCTGTACTGATTTCGTCCCGTAGTTTCCATAGCTGGGCCGAATATTCTTGCATACACGAGCTCGTTAGTGTATGCAGGCTCAATGTAGGAAAGATCAACGGAATGGGTCACGTCAGTATCTTCCAGTATTCTACGAAGCGCCTCCCTTGCTTTGGCAGACCTCCAGAGCCTCCCCCTAGTTTCAAATACCAGCTTGAACCTTCCCCTTTCAGCTTCGGAGAAGAACTTCCTGGCTCTTGCCAAATTTTCTACATTGGGTTCGAAAGATGGAGGCATAGTGTAAACTAGTGCTTCACTTCTAAGCGCCTCGCAAAGCCTCTTCATGTATTCCTGCGCCTTGGCCGTCTCTTCGCAAACTTGCAACTTGTACCTGTGCGTTATGTCTCTGTTTGCCCTTACCGCGAAGACGAAATCTTCCGGAACCTTTTTCCTCCAATTGTACGCAGCTCTCAGGCTTGGATAGGCGTAAAAACTAGAGTTGACCTCAACAAACTTGAAGCACTTTGAATAATTGACAAGCCTGTCGCCTGGAACAAGGAAGTATTGCCATCCCCCGGCACCAATGTACAAACCGGAAGCTGAACCTTGCAACCTTTCCAACAGCCTGCGCATCGATACGATCCGATCGCATTATTTACAAGTTCTTAAGGCTGTTTAATGCAGCCAAGATCCTGTACTTTTCGATAAACCCTCCTCGTTCTTTGACCACCTTCCGGTAAAAGTCCGCAGCCTCTCGTCTTCAGCTTGGATAACTCGCAGACAAACTCTTGCCTGTATTTAATCCATGTTTCAAACTCAGTAAACGGCAATCTCTCAAAAATGTGATTCAGCTTGCAGTCGGGGCAATGTTGACTGGTACTGACCTGCCCCTTTCTCTTTGAGCAAAACTTCTCTTCCAAGTAAATAGGATTGGGGAAGTAGAATTTAATAGGCCTCTCTCTATCGAAGGCCTCTTCCTGAACATCCTAAGTATAGCAGGACCATGGGCTCTGAATTTCCTGTCCCCCATGAGCAATCTCCTCTCAACTTTCCTCTGATCGACAGGACATAGGATGATCGGCTCTATGCTCTTCTTTATGCGTTCATTTATGAAGACCGCGCCCAAGTACTGGCTGTCCGCAACTAGCTTCTCTGGATCGGTGGACCCTTCTCCAAAAACTTGCTTCTTCTCGTTCTCATTCGCTGGAACGACGATCGATGCTCTCGGCGGCTCGGATTTGGCATCTATGGCGATATGGGCCTTGTATCCCAATTCCATGCCTTTTTTGGGTCCTTCCTACCCCTTGCATCAATCATATCTCCTTCAGCCACTATGAAGTTTAAGGGCACTCAGTAGAGATTTTGTTGGATTGCGCGGCATAACCTGCACCTTGATTCGAGATGCTGAGTTCGCTGAATTTGCCCTCAATCGGAATAAGTCTTCTTTGATAGGATAAAAACTGAGCAAGCAAGTAATAGTACGGCTGTAAGTGAAGGAAAGACACCATAGTATTGGAGATTTGTCGCGAGAATAAACCCGCTAATTATGGGTCCAATTGTTTGTCCAACATCCATTATTGTGTCAAGAAATCCCATAGACGTGCCAACCAACTCTTTAGGAACAAGCTCGCTTACTAAGGCTGAAGTGGAAGCTGTTACAGCTGCAAAACCGAACCCGTAAACCACAACAAGCGAAAGGAGAAGCCAAAAATTAGCAAAAAACGGAATTGCCAGCAAAGGAAGACCGGAAGCTATACAGCCGAAAATTATGGGAATTCGCCTTCCAATCTTGTCTGAAGCTCTGCCCATATAAGGTCTTGTGAAGATTGCAATGCCTATTATGCTTGTGACAATTATGCCCGTTAGGAACTCGTCCAGGTGGGCAACTTCCGGCAGATAGCCTGCGAGATAGTACTCTGCAGAACCATAGGCATAATACATGCAGGCTTGGACAAAACTCGCAACTTGAACCCCCCGGTTTCTAATAACTGTTCTCCATCCATGAAACAGTTTTTTAACAGTTTCTTTAGCACTTTCTTTTTGAATGAGTCTATGCTCTTTTCCTTTAGCCAAGAATGGCAAAGCCATGATGAATGCTGTTACCCCTGCCACTGCGACGGCCAAGTAAAGCGTGTGAAAATTATTGATGGTGACGAACAATATGTATCCGCCTAGGATTGGTGCAGTTACCCTTCCAACATATGTTGCTGAAGAGAAAAGAGAGATACGTTCTCCTCGCATGGTTGGAAATAGTTCGGCTATTGATGCTTCAGCCACCGGGACAAAAATTGCTGTGGCAAATCCATGGTAAAAACGAACTAAGATGAGTTGCCACCACACAGTTATTAAGAGATAGAGGAAAGGAGCGGAGGCAAAGACGAATCCAGATATAAGTAAGAATTTCTTTCTGCCGAAAATGTCTGAAAGTGAAGCAGCAGGCAAACTAACCAAAATTCCTGGGATGGTCGAAGCAGAAGCAACAAAGCCAGTCCAATCTGTTGGAGTCCCAAGGCTCGACGAGAACGGTTTCAAAACTGGACTCTTAGACATTGTTGAGCTTAGAATCTCAAATAGACCCATTATGCAAAGTGCCCAGAAGACTGTATGTTCAGCTTTTTTTGCCTGAGTCACAAACAAACCAGCTTTTTTGTTGTATTTAAAAATGAATAAATGAGCCACCTTAATTTATTTCTTTTGTTCGGTGCCAGTTCCAATTGAAATATCTCAAGTATTTTTGGTTGTCCTAAGATTTGCTGCTCCGACAAGATATTTCACTTACCATCTTCATTTGAACTGATAAGACGTTTTACCTCGTTCACAGCCTCATCTACAGACCCAGCTATCTTGTAGAGTCGGAATTCGCCGGGCCGCATGTACATATATCTCTTAAAGTTTTCAATGAGATTTTTCCAGAATTCTCCAAAAAGGATTATGGGTCTTTCCTGACCAGCGCGGATCCTAGATGCAGCCCAAGCCATGCCAAACTCAGATATTGTTCCAGTTCCTCCCCTAAAAACGATGTGGATATCACTCAATAATAGCAACTGTTTCGTCCGTTCAAAATAGTCTGAAGTCACGATTTCTTCATCGAAGTTGTTCTGGGGATCCCTTCCCTCGAAATGTGAATGAGGTATCTCTGGATAGTATGTTACTCCTATAACTTTTCCTCCAACTGATTTTGCGCCTTCTGTTGATGCTCTCATAACACCGGGTCCTCCGCCATTATATATCGTCAAACCCATTTGCGCTATATACTTAGCCGTCATGTAGGCGTCTACGTATGTCTGGTCTCCCGGCTTAAAGTCGGCTCCACCCAAGAACGCTACTGACCTATATCTTTTCACAACGTTCACCTTCCCGGAAATCATTAAAGTTTTTGGAATTGATGAATTTATTAATCAATCAGCTCTTATTTAGTCTTGTCTTGTAGCATAGCATGGAATTAGATGTTATGTTCTTCCATGTATGTTGGTGCGCTCACTTCCCATCCGCCCTTGGATTGGATGTAGTTCTCTAAGCTCAAGATTGATTCTTCTTCGCCGTGAGTCAAGAAAACATGCT